>Ga0079224_100006760_pt1 | contig 15287 bp, 13 predicted proteins | sample Stecom2015_FD_80414 | JGI IMG/M metagenome (GOLD analysis project Ga0079224, IMG submission 80414) | Agricultural soil microbial communities from Utah to study Nitrogen management - Steer compost 2015 | ecosystem: Environmental > Terrestrial > Soil > Agricultural land | place: USA: Utah...
ACACGTCCACAGTATCACTCGCGCGCCCGCTCCCTCTCGAGCCGCGCGTTCAGACGCTCGCGCGCGCCTTGCGCATACGCTCGACAGCCGTTTGGATCGGTCAGCGCATTGGCCTCTCCGTTCTTGCGCCTTTCGACCTTCTCCCAGAATCCGGTCCCTTCCGGATGGGCGCTGATGACGATGTCGCAGGAGAGCTTTTCGATTCTGTCGATGCTGGCACGCAGATCCGCCGCGGCGTTCGGGTAGCGCGGATCGCCGCTGTATCGGAAATCGTCCGCCGAGACCGCGTTCAGGCTATCGGCGTACACCACATCGAGACAGCGCTCCCGCTCGCACGAACGCCACGTCCAACTCGTGCCGCCCGGGGTATGACCCGGCGTGTAATGAACGGTGATCTTCGTGGAGCCGATCTCGATGGAGCCGCGATCGGGTAGGACCTTGGTGTTCGCGACGGCGGGAAAGGGCGTAATCACGGTGTACTGAGGATCATCGGGACCGCCTCGACCTTTGCTGAGCGCCGCCGCCCCTGCGGGACTCGACAATACGGTCGCGCCGCTCGCCTCTTGGATCGCAGCGATGCCGCCCGAGTGATCGAAATGCGCATGCGAATTCAACACGTATTTGATGTCGCGCGTATCGAAACCGAGCCCGCGAACGTTTGCGAGCAGATCAGAGGCAGCTTCGGGCACCGTGCCGTCGATCACGACGTGTCCTTCGGAGGAAACGATCAAAACGGCACTCAATCCCCGCGTGCCGATGTAGTACGTGTTACCGTATACGTGAACCGGCGCTTCGCGCTCGTACCAGCTTCGCGGCCAAGACACCTCTTTCGCGTCTGCCGCGAATGCACCGGCGCATGCAAGCGCGTTCGAGGCAACAATAACTAACGTCCATCGTACAAGTATCATTGATCGCTCCCGTTGCATCGTGCACACGACGCTGGTAGGCGGTGTCTTCTCGAACGCGGATAGTACAGGGGCCGTGACGCCTAGGTCAGCAGGGAACAGTCGAGCCGAGGCAAGCGTCAAGCGACATGACCTTCGTTCCGTTTTCCCTTCGGTTGCCACGGTGATTTGCCGGACCCTCGCATCTGCAACGGCGTGCTGCATAGGCGCCCTCCTCTGCTTCGTCACTGGCTTGGATTTCGCTCGAGCCGCCACGGTCGAGATCGATATCGACGGACTGGAGGAGGAGCTCAGAGATGCGGCGCTCGCGAGTCTCGACCTCAGACGGTTTGCCGAGCGCGAGATCACCTCGACGCAGGTTCGTCGCTTGTTCGAGCGCGCCGACGAGCAGATCAAGAAGGCCATGCAGCCCTATGGGTACTACAACGCGACGGTCGAGAGCGAGCTGACCGAAAAGACGCCCGAGGCATTCTTCGCGAACTTTCGCGTCGAGCTAGGGCCTCCCGTGCTCGTGCGTACGTCCGATGTGCGCATTCTCGGCGATGCCACTGAGCTGGGCGACATTCGTAGAGCGCTCGATGCGTTCGCGCCCCGAGTCGGCGAGCCGCTGAATCACGTGACGTACGAGAACAGCAAGACGGCCATCGACACGCAGCTCAAGGCGCTCGGCTATTTTGCGTCCGAGCTCGTCGAGCACCGCGTCGAGGTTGTGCAGTCCGCGAACACGGCGGATATCCGCCTGCAATGGAATAGCAACAATCGCCACCGATTCGGCCCCGTCTCCTTTTCCGATTCGCAGTTTCCCGAAAGCTTTCTGCAGCGCTACGTACCGTGGAAGGAAGGCGACCCTTACTCGGCAGTCGAGCTTCTCACGCTGCAGCAGCGGCTCGTCGATGCCGACTATTTCTCGACCGTGTCGGTACAGCCGGATTTGGAGAAGCTCGAAAACGATCAGGTCCCGATCGAAGCGCTGGTCATCCCGGCGAAGCGCACCGTCTATACGGCGGGGGTCTATGTCAGCACGGATACGGGACCTGGCGTACGGCTCGGGTTCGACCGCCGCTGGGTGAACAAACGCGGGCACAAGCTCGGCGGGCAGATCGAATACTCGCAGCGCTTGCAGCAAGCCGCCGCGAGCTATCGTATTCCCGTGCCCGACGAGCAGCGAATGTATACGTTCAGCGGCGGCTATCGGGATGAGGAGACGGATACGAGCCGTTCACGGATGGCGCGCTTGTCCGGTACGCAGATCACCGAACAATGGAATGACTTTACCCGGACGCTGGGTCTGCACTACTTGAACGGCGACTTCGAGATCGCGGACGAGGAGCGCTCCACGAACTTGCTCTTTGCGGAAGGCCTCCTCACGCGCAAACGCGCCGATGACCTTCTGTTCCCCACGCGCGGTCTGTCGCTGCTCTACGGCTTGAGAGTCGCGGTCGAGCAGGTCTTGTCCGATACGTCGCTCGCACAAGTACGCGCCGAGGCAAAGTGGATTCGCCCCGCGGGCGACCGCGGACGACTCCTCTTCCGCGCGGCGGCGGGCGCGATGGTCGTGGACAATTTCGACGCGTTGCCTCCCGAGCTGCGATTCTTTGCAGGCGGCGATCGCTCGGTGCGCGGCTTCGACTACCAGGCGATCGGGGAGACGAATGCCGAAGGCGGCGTCATCGGCGGCAAGTATCTGACCGTGCTCAGTGCGGAGTACGAGCACTATTTCCTCGAGAACTGGGGCGCCGCCGTCTTCGTCGACGCGGGAGATGCGTACTCCTCTGATCTCGATGCGAATGTCGGAGCGGGGCTCGGCCTTCGCTGGCGCTCTCCGGTCGGGCTCGTACGACTCGACCTTGCCGTGCCCGTGGTGAGCGACCTCGAAGAGGGCCTCCGCGTGCACCTCGTCATCGGCCCCGACCTATGAAGCGGCGCTGGTTGCATTGGACCTTCGGTACGGTCGGCGGGATTCTGCTGCTCCTCGTGCTCGGCGTGCTCTGGCTCTTGAATACGCAGACGGGCACGCGCGCGGCATTGAACGTCGCTCAGAACGTCATGGGAGGAAAACTCGAGATCGCAACGAGCGAAGGCACGATCGCGGGGCCGCTGACTTTGTCGGGCGTGCGCTATGTAGACCCGGCAAGCGGGCTGGATGTCGCGCTGAAGCGAGTGCACCTCGATCCAGCCTTGCTCGAGCTCTTCGGCATGCGCGTGCATGTCGTAAATGCGGAAGTCCAAGGCGTCAGCGTGATGCTCGGCGAATCCGCGGAGCCGAAGACTGAGCAGGAGCCGAGCGAGCCGTTCACATTGCAAGCGCCGATCGATCTCGTCGTCGAGCGCTTCATGCTCAGCGACGCGGTCGTCAGTCGAGCGGAGGCGGAGCTCGTTCGCGTCGAGAGCGCCGAATTCGTCGGGAGCTGGGTCGACAAGAACATCGCGGTCGAGCGCTTCGAGGTCACCTCGCCGGACGGCGAGATCGAGTTCCGCGGCACGCTGCGCGAAGCGCAGACTTACATCGGAGATGGCTCCGGTCGCTTTCGCTGGCGCGTGGGCGAATCGACCTATGCCGGAACCCTGCAAGCGAACGCGCAAGGGCACGACGCGGGGTTAAACATCGTGCTCACGGCCCCCTTGGGCGCGACGCTCAATGTCGCCCTGGAGCAATCCGACGCCTTGCCATGGAAGTTCGTGCTCGGCGTTCCCTCCTTCGATCCGCGCGATGAGCTCATGCCCGACTCATCGCTTGAAAGTCTGGCGGCGGACGTGCGCGGCGAAGGCACGCTCGAGCGCGGTGTCGCGAGCGGCGAGATCGTGATCAACGGCGAGCCTCTGCGCATTGAGCGTATCGCTTTCGAGCGCGCCGAAGAGGCGCTCGACGTCATGCTGCAAATGCTCGTCGGCGGCGGCACGCTGCAAGCTGAGAGCACCGTGCGGCTCGCTGCCGAGCCTGTTGCCGCAAAAGCCGATGCGCGCTGGAGCGACATCGCGATTCCGGCGCAATGGGTCGGCCAAGTGCTGCACACGGAAGGCGCGCTCGCGTTCGAAGGGAGCGCGGACTCGTACCGTGCGACGGGAGATTTGCGGGTTGGCCCGCCCGATCGTCTTGCCGAGATCGAGCTGGCACTCAAAGGCTCATCTTCGTCCGTGCAGCTCGAACAATTCGACCTCGTTCAGCGCGACGGGCGCCTAGCCGCGTCGGGCACTGTCGAGCTCGAGCCCCAGATCGGCTGGTCGCTCACGGCAACCGCCACCCGCTTCGATCCTGGGCATTTCGCCACCGCGTGGCCCGGCAATCTCAACTTCGAGCTGACCACGTCCGGCGCGATCGAGGAAGGAGGTCCGCGAGCGGAGCTACTGTTGCGCAATCTCGGCGGAAAGCTGCGCGGTCGCGCGGTCTCCGGCCGTGCGGATGTGAAGCTCGCCGCCGACAAGAATCTGTTTGGCGAGGCCGAGCTACGTTCGGGCGCGAGCCGCCTTCGCCTGGACGCGAAACTGGGCGATGTGACGGATGCGATCGCCCGCATCGAGATACCCTCCCTTGACGATTGGGTACCGAATGCGGGCGGTGCGCTGCACGGGACGTTCTCTGCGCTGGGCCAATGGCCGGACATTACGATCGACGGGCAAGCGCGGGCCACCGATCTCAGCTTCGGCGAGATGCGTGCGGAAGTGCTCCAGCTCAACTTGGACGTCTCCAATCCGACCGAGCCGGACGGATACGTCGAGTTACGCATGCGCGATGCGAGCGCGTCAGGCCTGAAGATCGAGCGTCTTCGAACGAGCGCCTCCGGCAACACGGAGGCCCATTCGCTCGAACTCGTTCTCGAAGGTGCGCCCCTCGGTGCCGAGCTATCGCTCGACGGTTCGCTCTCCGACACGGGGTGGATCGGCACGGTGGAGCAGCTCGTGCTCGACATTCAGGATGCGGCGCGGCTCGCGCTGCAGGCGCCTGTACAGATCGAGCATTCGAAAGAGCGCACGCGTGTGTCGGAAGCGTGCTTCGCCGACGGCGACATTCGATTGTGTCTGGACGGCGCGATGCAGGCCGATGGGTCTCTCGATGCCCGCTACTCGCTCGCGAACGTTCCGCTCGCACTGGCGAATGCCTTCGCATCGGCCGATTCGACGCTCGCGTTCGATGGCATGCTCCGCGGCGAAGGCAACGTGCAACGCAATGCTGCAGGAGAGCTCAGGGGGGCCGCTCGCATCGAATCGGATCGCGCCGAGATCGCCCGCACGATCTCGGACTCCGATGAGACGCAGGTGCTGCTCAGCATCACGGATTTGAGTATCGCTGCCGACCTCGATGTCGATCGCGCTCAGGGAACCATCGACGCGCGGCTCAACGATACCGGATCTTTGCAAGGCCAAGTCTCACTTGCGGGTTTATCCGCACCAAGCATGCAGCTCGACGGCTCATTGTCTGCAGCGCTGCCGAGCATCGCCGTTGTCGAGCTGTTCGCACCCCAACTTGCGAACGTGGCCGGAGCCGTGGATCTGCGCGCCGACATCGCAGGCACAAGCGACGACCCGCAGGTCACGGGCGAGCTGAACGTGACGGATCTCGCGGCGGACATTCCGGAGTTCGGGCTGCAGCTCAGAAACGGGTGATTCGCCGCGACGCCGCGCGCGGATCGCGCTTTCGAGATCGACGGCAGCATCGAATCGGGGAAAGGTCAACTCACGTTCGAAGGGCTTGCTCGACTCGATGGGCCGTCCGCGCTCTCCGTCGACGGCAAACGATTCCTTGCCCTAGACATGCCGGGCGCGCGTGTCGTGATCGAACCGGCTCTCGAGATCGAGCATGTCTCGGAACGTGTGACGATCAAAGGCGAGGTCACGATCCCCGAGGCCACCATCAACGTGCAGGAGTTGCCCGGGGGCGGGGTCAGCGGCGCGAAGGCGTCCTCCGACGTCGTCATCATCGACGCCGAAACGCAGGAGCAAGCCGAAGCACAGCAACTCCCCATCTACGCGGACGTCCGAGTGATCCTAGGCGACGATGATGTCGAGCTCAGCGGTTTCGGCTTGGTCTCCAATATCGAGGGTCAACTCGCCGTGCGGGAAAGACCCGGCGTGCCGACGACGGGTTCGGGCGAGATCCGCGTCGGCGGAACCTACAAGGCCTATGGCCAAGACCTCACGATCGAGCAGGGAAGTCTGCTGTTCGCGAATACGCCGCTCGACAATCCGAATCTGCGCATCGTAGCGACGCGCCAAGTCGGCGAAGTCACCGCGGGCCTGCGAATCACCGGCGAAGCACAGAATCCGGTGCTCACGGTGTTCTCGAATCCGGAGATGGGTCAAGCGGATGCACTCTCGTACTTGGTCGCCGGTAAGCCGCTCGATCAAATTGGTCAGAATGAAGGCGAAGGTGACGCGCTGCAGACGGCGGCGAGGTCCTTGGGCACGGCTGCGGGCGGGCTCCTTGCGAAGAATCTCGGCAGGCGCTTCGGCGTCGACGAGATCGGCATCAAAGACAACGAAATGATCGGCGGCTCCGCCTTCACGATCGGCCAGTACCTCTCGCCTCGCCTCTTCCTGAGCTATGGGGTCGGCCTTTTCGAACCCGGAGAGGTCGTCACCTTGAGGTACCGGCTGACGGAAGCGCTCGGCGTTCAGATCGAGAGCGGCACCGAGGAATCGCGAGCGGGACTTCAGTTTCGGATCGAGCGCTGATCGCCCGGCCGACCTAGGGCGAAATGATCGCGTCTTCGAGCGGATGCGACACGACCTTGCCCGGCGTCACGATCGTGCCGAGGTAAAGCATCGCGACGATGTGATCTTCGGGCAGCAGGCCGAGCGCTTTCTTCACTTCCGCATCGTATGCCGCGGCGCCGGTCTTCCACATGACGCCATACCCGAGCGCATGTGCTGCGAGGAACATGTTCTGCACGCCCGCTGCAACGGAGGCGACCTGCTCGATCTCCGGGATCTTGCCTTTCGCAATGCGTGCGGCCGCCACGACGATCGTCGGTGCGCGCATGGGTTTGGCGCGTTCGGCGTCGAGCTGCGCCTGCGTTGCCTGCGGCGCTTTCCTTTGCAATAGCTCGGCCATCGCATCCGCAAGCGTCGAGCGTGCTTCGCCTTCCAGCACGACGAAACGCCACGGCTTCAGGCGGCCGTGATCCGGCGCACGCATCGCCGCGCGCAGAATTTGCTCGAGGTGTTCTCGAGTCGGCCCCGGCGCCGAGAGCTTCAACGCCGAAGCTCGCGATTGAATGCCTTCGAGCAACTCCATTAGATCGACCTCACTTGCATGGCGAGGTGCAGACGATCGCCGCGCGGCGTCGACATGGAGATATCGACACCGTTCTCGACCGGCCACGTGCGCGCGAGCGCCTGAGAAGGCAGATAGACCGGCAACTTGAACTGCGTATCGATCTGCATGCGGCCGTTCGGAAGCTGCGGCGCCGCCGAACCGAGGCAACGGCCCAGTGACCACATGCCGTGAGCGACCGCCTGCTTGAACCCGAACATGCTCGCCGTTCTCGCCGTCAGATGAATGGGATTGAAGTCTCCCGAGATGCGCGCGTAACGCCAACCAGTGTTCTCACGGATATCGAGCGTCTCCATCGAGACGCCGGTCTCGGGATGTGTCGAGCGTTCGATCGTCGGACGCTTGGCGCCTTCTTTCGGCGTGGAGGACGTCCCGCGCGCGAACATCGTGCTCACTTCCTCCCAAACGAGGCGGCCCTGCTGTTCGTAGCGGGTCGTGAAATCGTATTCCTGGCCGAAATCGGTCACGCGCATCGTGTCGAACGCGACGCTCAAGCGCAGCGAAGCCGAGGCGTCGACGGGCTCGAGCACACGAATCGTATTGCGTAGGTGGATGAGCCCGAGCACCTTCACGGGAAATTGCTCGACCGTGAAGAGCTGCATGTGCAGCGGCATCGCCACGACGTGCAAATACGCGGGCGGCAGCCCGCGATCGAGCGGCGCGGCGCAGATTTCGCCGTAGCGCTGCAGATGTCCGCTCGCAAGCTGGACGTTCTCGACGATGAGCTCCACCGGCTGAATGACGGTCCCGGCAGGCGCGACGTACGGCTTTTTGCCGAACACCACCTTGGCGTACGCCGGCACCATCGAAGGGAGCCTGGCAAAACGGATCTTCGTCGCTGCTGACATCAGGAGACTTTAGGGAACGGTTTGGTCGATGATGATATGCAAAGTGCCGCTGTCTTTGCCAAATTCGAAGGTCGCCGCACCGAAGAAATCGCCGCTGCGTGCTTGCGGGCTTCCGGAACGAGACAGGCGCGCGACGACTTCGACGCGCTGCACGGAGGCGATCGTGCGTGTCGGCAACATGGCATCCGCTTCGGTCAACCGAACGGTCAATGGCACGGCGGTTGAGTCGTATCGTTGAACTGCGAGCGGCGGACCGCCTGCGGGATCGCGTGCGAGCACGAAGAGCGGCACGGCCCCGTCGAGCTGTTTCTCGATGGCGGGCGCGATCGTCACCGATACCTCGATCGTGCGTTGCGCGGGCCCGCCTTCGGTCGTCTTCGATTCGAGCTGCGCGGGTGGCACCGCTTCGCCGATCTGCACGTTCAGATCGTCGATCTGTCGTTGCAAGACGGCTTGGATCTCAGGCGGCGGGTTTTGCGCGAGCAGCGCCTGCAATCGATCGCGACCCTTCGGCAAATCGCCGGACTGCAGCGCCGCGACGGCACCGTACCACAATGCTTTCGGATGATTCGGCGCCCGAGCGAGCGCCGCTTCGAAGAGCTGCCCCGCCCTGCCCTCGAGCGTGTTCGGATCGTTCAGGAACAGCACCTCGCCCAGGCCGACGACCGCTTCGACGTTCTCGCCCTGGGTGAGCTCATACGCGCGCTCATAGGCTTCGATCGCCTGCGGCACTTGCTCGAGCGCCGCGCGGGAGCGGCCCAATAGGAGCCAACCATCGACATCGTGGGGATTCTGGGCGAGACGCTCTTCGAGTTGTCGCAACGCCTGATCCGTCTGGTTTGCTTGCGCCTTCTCCCGCTCCGCCTCGTCCCAGTTCCAGTTGCTGAGCACCGCATAGAGACCGACGGCAATTGCCGGAAGCAGCACGCTCACGACGACCATCGATGTGCGGCGCTCCGTCTTGCCGGCTTCATCGGCCGGTGCGCGCCACAGGGGAACGAGGATCCACAACAGCGCCGCCGCGGTCATGGCGGCGCAAACGACGACGAAGGCGGTCACGAAGCACCCAATCCAGGATCGACGGGATCGTCCTCGGGCAAGCGCGACTTGCGCAAGATGACCGTGATCGCCACTCCGACGCCGCCGAGCACGAGCAGAATGGGCGCAGCCCACAAAAGCACAGTGCGCGGCGCGAGCGGCGGCTTGTACCGAACGTAATCGCTGTACCGGTCGGTCATGTATTGCATGATCTCATCGTCGCTCTTCCCTTCTGCAATGAGCTCGCGCAGTTGGCGGCGCAAATCGACCGCGAGCGATGCGTTGGAATCGAAGATCGTCTCGCTCCGACATTGCAGGCAGCGAAGCTCGCGCCCGAGTCGCTCGTAGCGCGCCTGAAGTGCGGGATCTTCGAACGCCGGGCCCGCGTCGATCGCCTGAGCGGCCTGCACACAGAACACGAGCATCAATGCGACGACGATCGCTCTCATCCGCCTGTGCTCCTCGACGGTGCGATCTTCGGCAGGAAGTCCCGCTCCCACGCGGCCATATCGATGGGTCCGGTGTGTTTGTGAATGACCGTTCCGTGCTCGTCGATCAAGAATGTCTCGGGTGCGCCATAAACGCCGAGGTCGATCGCCGTCTTCCATAGCTGATCGAACACACTGACGTCGTACGGGTCGCCGAGCTCTCGCAGCCAGCGCAAGCCGAGCTGCATCTCGCTCCAGACGTCCTCGAGCGGCAGCGGCTCGCCTTGCTTGTCCACGAGCGCACCTTGGGGCACGGTGAGCCCGATCATCGGGACCGCTTTGCGGCTCGCGATCTTCATGAGCTCCGGGTGCTCCACCTGACACCCTACGCACCACGGACCCCAGACGTTGACGACATACTTCTGTCCGGCGAGATCCTTGCTCGAGATTACCTGCGTCGGATCATCCAGGCGCGGGAGTGACCATTCGGGTGCCGGTTTGCCGATGAGGGGCGAAGGCAGCGTCTGCTTGTCGCGTCCCAGGCCCGCGAAGAAGAAGGCAATCAGAACGCCGAAAATGCCGACCGGAAGCAGGTAGCGCCACATACGCGAGCCTTACGCCGGCTTGGCATCAGCAGCGGCGGCGGGGCTCGTCGCTTCCGCCGCTACGCGTTGGCGATAGCGCCGATCGCAAGCGGCGATCAAGCCGCCGAGCGCCACGACAAATGCACCCAGCCAGATGAAACGGACCATCGGTTTGTATTGCAGACGCAGGCTCCACGCGCCGTTGCCGAGCGGCTCGCCCATCGCGGCGAACAGATCGCGATTCCACGCGCCGGCGATGCCTGCTTCGGTCATCGGGTTCTGTTGCACGCGGTAGATGCGCTTCTGCGGATGCAGCATCGCGACCCGCTCGCCGTCGCGCGTGATGACGATCTCGCTTTCGATGGCTCGATAGTTCGGGCACTCGACTTCACGGAGCGAATTCATCGTGAAGACGAACCCCGCATGCTCCGTGCTCTGGCCCGGCGCGAGGCTCAAGTCGGCTTCTTCTTTGTGAGATTCCACGATCGTCGCGCCGAGGATGAATAAGGCGAGCCCGAAGTGAGCGATGCTCATTCCGAGGACGCTTGCCGAGAGGCTCTGGCGCTTGCGTAGCCGCTGCAGCGGCTCGATGAGCGATGAGAAAGCGATCCAGAGCGCGACGATGACGCCCACGAGCGTCAGGACCGAGTGCCACCCATAGACGACAAGGGGAATCGCGATCCCGAGCACGAGCGCGATCGCGAACAGCGTCAGCAGCAATCGCTTCGTGCGCTCGAAGGTTGCTCGCTTCCAGGACGCGTGCATGCCCGGCGCGAGCAGGAACGCGAGCGGCAGCATCGGAATCAGAAACGCGACCGTGAAGTACGGCGGCCCCACGGAAATCTTTCCGAGCCCGAACGCGTCCAGGAACATCGGATAGAGGGTTCCGAGCAAGATCAGACCGGTCGCCGCGACCAGGAGCACGTTATTGAAGAGCAAGAAGCTTTCGCGAGAGATCGGTGCGAAGCCCGCTTGCGAGCGAAACCGCGGCGCGCGCCAAGCATAGAGACCGAGCGCGACTCCGATGCACAGACCGAGAAACACCAGAATGAACAGGCCGCGGCTCGGGTCGCTCGCAAACGCGTGCACCGACTCGATGATGCCGGAGCGCACGAGAAACGTGCCGAGCAGCGAGAGCGAAAAGCCCGTGATCGACAACAACAGCGTCCAGCTCTTGAACAGTCCGCGCTTCTCCGTCACGGCGAGCGAGTGAATGAGCGCCGTTGCGATCAGCCACGGCATGAACGAGGCGTTTTCGACCGGATCCCAGAACCACCAGCCGCCCCAGCCGAGCTCGTAGTACGCCCACCAGCTACCGAGCGCGATGCCGATTGTCAGGAACATCCACGCGATATTCGCCCACGGCCGCACCCATCGCGCCCAAATCGAATCCAGCTTCCCTTCGAGCATGGCGGCGACCGCGAACGCGAACGGCACCGACATGCCGACGTAGCCGGCGTAGAGCATCGGCGGATGCACGGCGAGCGCAGGATCTTGCAGGAGCGGATTCAAATCGCGCCCATCGACGGCGGCAGGCCACAGCCGCTCGAACGGATTCGACGTCGTGAGAATGAACAGGGCGAATCCGGCGCTGATGACGCCGAGCACGCCGAGCACTCGACTCGTCATGCCTTGCGGCATGTTGCGGCTGAAGCCGGCGACGGAAAGCGTCCACGCTGCCTGCATGAACAGCCACAGCACGAGCGATCCCTCGTGCGCGCCCCATACGGCGGCGAAGCGATAGAACGTCGGCAGCGCGGAGTTCGAGTTCTGCGCGACGTAGAGCACCGAGAAATCGTTGACGTAGAACGCGTACGCCAGACACGCGAACGCGACGGCTGCGAACACGAAATGGCCGGCGACCGCACCGTTCGTCACGCGCATCCAATGCGGCTTGCGAGCGTGGGCGCCGACGAGGCCGAAGAATGCCTGGGGCAACGTCAGGCAGAACGCAAGGATCAGCGCGAAATGTCCCAGCTCAGCGATCATGCTCAAAATCTATCTCACTACCATTGCGCGCCGCCGCGTCCTTGCAATGCACCGAGGACGCGGTGCGTTACTCCGCACCGGACTCGACCGTCGATGTGGCAATCGGCGTCGTCACGCGCTTGTCGCCCTGCTTGCGCAGCGTGTCGGCGACGTCGGGCGGCATGTAGTTCTCGTCGTGTTTCGCGAGAACCTCTTCCGCGATGAAACGCCCGTCTCGAGCAACTCTGCCGCGAGCGATGATGCCCTGGCCCTCCCGGAAGAGATCCGGCAGCACACCGGTGTAGCTGACGGTCACGTTGCTTTCGTAATCGGTGAGCACGAACTGTGCTTCGAGGCTACCGGGCTCGCGCCTGAAGCTGCCCTCGGTCACCATGCCGCCGACGCGAAAGAGCCGGTCGTTCGGCACCTCGCCCGCAGCGACTTGAGTGGGCGTGTAGTAGTAGAGCAGGTTGTCTTGGAACGCGGTGAGCGCGAGCGCCACGGCGCCTCCCACGCCAAGCAGGATCAACCCGACGAGCACCATTCGACGACGGCGCGGCGTCATGCTTCCGCTCCCGCGCCGACCGCGACTCGACGCTTCGCCTTCACGAGTTGCTCGGCCCACTGCCGCCTTGCCGCCCACACGTTATATATGAGCACGGCGCACGTCAGCCCGAAGCACGACCAGACGTACGGCCAATAACCACTCATGTAAAGAAAGTCGCGCAAGTCTATGTTCCCACAGCGATTTCAGAAAGCCAGCTGGCGTTGCGCTCGCGCCTGAGGATCTCGCCGCGGATTCTGTCGCACATCACGGCGGCGAAGTAGAGCACAAATCCGAGCATCATGACCAAAAGGGGCCACAGCATCGAGGGATCGATGGACGGCGCAGCGAGCTTTGAGATGCTCGGCCCCTGATGAAGGCTGTTCCACCACACGACCGAGTACTTCACGATCGGCACATTGACGACGCCGACGATCGCCAGAATGGCGCTCGCGCGATCCGCCCGCTGCGTGTCGTCGAACGAGGCGCGCAGCGCCATGTACCCAAGATAGAGGAACAGCAAAATGAGCTCCGACGTCAGGCGCGGGTCCCACTCCCACCACGTTCCCCACATGGGTTTGCCGTAAATCGAGCCGGTCACGAGCGTGAGAACGGTGAACCAGGCGCCCACGGGAGCGCACGCAGCAGCAAACGCGTGCGCCAGCTTCATGCGCCAGATGAGCCCGATCGCCGCCGCAACGGCCAGCGCGACATAGACCATGAGCGACATCGACGCGCTCGGCACGTGGACGTACAAGATTCGAAACGCGTCCTTCTGCTGGTAATCCTCGGGTGCGAGCACGAGTCCGCCGTACGTGCCGATGAGCAACAGCAGGATTGCCGGCCAAAAGAACCACGGCCGCAATCGGCCTGCCGTTCGATAGGCGTGCGGCGGAGAGCTCAGCTTGTGAAACCAAAGCCACATGGTTGAAGAAGCGGTTAACGGTTGGCGGTTAGCGGTTAGTCAGATCAAAGAGGCGTCCAGGTCAGTGTTCGTGTCGTCGCATCGTAGGTAAACACAGACATCTAATGAGATGCATTCTTCCCAAAGCGGGTTGGTAGCGAGCGCGCGGCGCGATTCTGACTAACCGCTAACTGCTTCCTCTCCTAGCTTTCCACGCTGATCCGCATTGCGGCGGCCATGGCGATGGGACCCAGGCTCACGAACAGCAGCAGCATCGCGGCGAGCAAGTTTAACGGACCGGCCACGCTCTCGCCGTGCATCGCCAGGTCCACGGCTCGGGCCCCGAAAATCAGCACTGGCATCTCGAGCGGCAGCACGAGTAGCGCGAGCAGCACACTGCCGCGGCGGACGGCCACCGTCAGCGCGGCACCGATCGCGCCCAGGATGCTGAGACTGCCCGTACCCAATGCGAGCGAAATCGCGAGCACGGGCCACACCGACGAGGGCAATCCCAGCGCCGTTCCCACGAGGGGCGAAATCGCGACGAGGGGCAGGCCCGCCAACAGCCAGTGCGTGAACGTTTTCGCGAGCAGCATGATAGACAGCGGCTGGCCCGATAAGGTCCATTGTTCCATCGTGCCGTCTTCCACATCCGGCCGGAACAGCGACTCGAGCGCGAGCAGCGAGGCAAGCATCGCCGCGACCCAAACGATTCCGGGGCCGATCTTCCGCAACTCGTCGAGCGCGGGACTGATCGCGAGCGGGAACAACGTCGTGACGATCACGAAAAAGATGAGCGGCTGGACAACCTGATCCCAGTGCCGAACCGCGAGCTTGAGATCGCGGGCGATCACGAGACGCACGAGACCGAGTAGGCCCGGCGCGGTCATGGACGCAACTCCAACGTACGGACATTTGGCTCGCCCTTCAGGAGCAGTTGATGGGCTGCCGTGAGTACCGCGCCGCCCCGCTCCAGGTGCTGTGCGACGCATGCTTCGAATAGCGCGATGCCGGCGGCGTCCAAGTTCGTGATCGGCTCGTCGAGAATCCAGAGTGTCGTCTCCGAAAGGAGGATCCGAGCGATCGCCAGTCGCCGCTTTTGCCCGGCCGAAAGAGCCCGCACGGGCAAGTCCGAACATTGCGAGATTTGCAGACGCTCGAGCGTCTCGACGAGCGCCTGGGGCGTCACGTGCCTGAGCAGACTGACGGAAAAGCGCAGGTTTTCGAGTGCGGTAAGCTCGTTCTTGAGCGCATTCGTGTGCGCCAAATACGACAGCGCGCGGGTGTACTCATCCCTGCTCTTGCGAATGTCCTGCCCGCTCCACTTCACTTCGCCGGATTCCATCGGCAGCAGGCCGGCGATGCAGCGGAGCAAGCTGGTCTTGCCGACGCCATTCGGCCCGACGACTTGCAGCAACTCGCCTCGGTGCAATGCCAAGTCGATGCCTCGAAGCAGATGCTTATCGCCGCGCCAGAGATGCACTGCGTTGGCCTCGAGAAGAGGCGCGGACGAGGCGGAAGACGGTTCCAACATTCGTAAGACGTTCGCAGTGTCGTGTGTTGTTCGCGTGGCACTGGCGTTTGGCTGGCGGAGTGTAGCACTGCGCGGGAATCGTCTCGCGATCAGGACTCGCGCAAGCGCGATGGCTGGCGGCATATCGCTACGCCATCCGTGATCCGCGATCCGCTAGAATCGCGCTCCGCTTCCCGCCCAGGTGGCGAAATTGGTAGACGCAAGGGACTTAAAATCCCTCGGAGGCAACTCCATACCGGTTCGAGTCCGGTCCTGGGCACCAT
>Ga0079224_100006762_pt1 | contig 15285 bp, 11 predicted proteins | sample Stecom2015_FD_80414 | JGI IMG/M metagenome (GOLD analysis project Ga0079224, IMG submission 80414) | Agricultural soil microbial communities from Utah to study Nitrogen management - Steer compost 2015 | ecosystem: Environmental > Terrestrial > Soil > Agricultural land | place: USA: Utah...
CGGCCTTTGTTACATTAAAAACAGACTTTAAATTAACATCAATAACCTCATCCCAATTTTCTTCTGTCATACGCATCAACAAACCATCTTTGGTTATACCGGCATTGTTCACCACAATGTCTATAGTACCAAATTCCTTCACAACATTACCTATAAGCTCCTCTGCTTCATCAAACTTGGATGCATCTGAACGATATCCTTTAACCTTCGTACCAAAGGATTGCAGCTCCTCTTCCAGCGCTTGCCCTTTTTCAACTGAAGACAGATACGTAAAAGCCACATTGGCTCCCTGTTCGGCAAACTTCTCAGCTATTTTTCTACCAATACCTTTGGACGCACCGGTCACCAATGCCGTTTTTCCTTCGAGTAATTTCATTCGTTGTATTCTTAAAATTTTAGACGCTAAAAATAAGATATTCCTGACAACTTTGGAATAAGCTACCATTAATTTATTGTGAGACTGATGGCATGCAATCGTGAACTTGCAAAACCTAGCGAATGGCTAATATAAAATGGAGCTAGTCTAGAACAGGTATTGGGTTCTTATCTTGATCGATTGCTACGAAAGTGAAAGTTCCTTTTATAGCGATTTCGCGATGTTCTTCGTACATCTGCTCGACAAAGATTTCCACCCCTATTTTTAAACTTGTACGTCCTACTTTTTCTACTTTTCCAATGAGTTCAACAATGGTACCTGCCGGTATTGGCTTTGTAAAATCAATCCGGTCAGAGGAAACAGTGACCAATCGCTTTCTACAAAAACGTGTTCCGGTAATGAAAGCAACTTCATCCATTAAAGCCATAGCCGTTCCACCGTATAGTGTATCATAGTGATTCGTTGTATTAGGGAAAACAGCTTTAAAAATACTTGTCTCTGATTGTTTTATTTTTTCTTCCAGGGTCATTTTATAGTTCATTCGTTTCTATATATTCTTGCTTCAACGCTTGCAAGCACGCTGCGCAGAGACAATTATCGTATCGTTCACTTATGTATTGTACCTCATTGACAGACAGCTCCACGGCGCTGCATTGACATTTGGAATACGAGTTTGCCCGACATTCGATCGAGGTGCCACAACGTTCACAGAGAACAATTTCATGTTTGACGAAAGTTGATTTCAAGGTTTCCAAACTTAGATAAATTGCATTTCATATGCAAGATGAATACCGTATATAAAATTGATCATTCATCGTGGGAAAAATTTACCTAAAAAAAGCTCCCAAGATGATTCTTAGGAGCTTTTCCATTTTTTGAGAGACCTATATACGAATCAGCGCTTTCTGACCCTAAGAGCCGCAGGTTATGCAGCCTTCTTCCATTGAGCATACCGCTCCTGTTGGAATATCGTCCGGAACTGATTCTATTTTTGCAGGAATAACCGGTTCCATATTCTTACCTGCTTGATTTTCAACTGTAAACTTAACTGCTTGCGTAGCCGCTTGAGTGCGCAGATAATACATACCTGTCTTAAGCCCCTTTTTCCATGCATAGAAATGCATAGAGGTTAATTTCGCTGTCGTAGGCGTATTAACGAATAGATTAAGTGATTGCGACTGGCAGATAAAGGCACCTCTATCGGCAGCCATATCAATGATGTTTCTCATTTTAATCTCCCAAACAGTCTTGTACAATTCCTTGATATCTGCAGGAATTTCGTTGATGTCCTGAATAGATCCATTGGCCGCAATAATACGGTTCTTCATCTCATTATTCCACAAACCGAGCTCCACAAGATCACGTAAAAGATGTTTGTTAACAATTACAAATTCTCCACTCAATACCCGACGGGTATATATATTAGAGGTATAGGGTTCAAAACACTCATTATTACCTAGTATTTGCGAAGTCGATGCTGTCGGCATCGGTGCAACCAGCAACGAATTTCTTACACCGTGTTTCTTAATTTCTTTACGTAAGCCTTCCCAGTCCCATCTACCACTATCCGGTTTAACATTCCACAAATCAAACTGGAATTTACCTTGTGAAAGTGGGGAACCTTTGAAGCTCTCGTAGGGGCCTTCTTTCACTGCCAAATCTTTCGAGGCAGTCATTGCTGCAAAGTAAATCGTCTCAAAAATATCCTTATTAAGTTGCTTCGCAGCCTCGCTTTCAAAAGGCATACGCATTAATATAAAAGTATCTGCTAATCCCTGCACGCCCAATCCGACAGGGCGGTGACGAAGATTGGAATTACGGGCCTCATCAACCGGATAATAATTGTTATCAATAATACGGTTGAGATTGATGGTCACTTGGTACGTGATATCAAACAACTTTTGATGATCGAATTCACCATTATCTACATATCTCGGTAAAGCAAGAGAAGCCAGGTTACAAACAGCCACTTCATCAGCCGACGTATATTCTATAATTTCAGTACATAGATTGGAACTCTTGATGGTACCGAGGTTTTGCTGATTCGATTTTCCGTTAGCCGCATCTTTATACAAGAGATAAGGGGTTCCTGTTTCAATCTGGGCATCCAAAATAGCAAACCAGAGATCCTGTGCCTTTACTATTTTCCTAGCCCTTCCTTCACGCTCATACTGCTCATATAGTTTTTCAAAAGCCTCTCCATGGCATTCTGCTAGGCCTGGAGCTTCATCAGGCGAAAACAAACTCCATTCGCCATTCTCTTCCACGCGTTTCATGAATAAATCCGGCACCCATAGGGCTAAAAATAAATCGCGTGCCCTTAATTCTTCCTTACCGTGGTTCTTCCGCAAATCGATAAAATCATAAACATCTGCGTGCCAAGGTTCAAGATATATAGCAAAGGCTCCTTTACGTTTACCACCACCTTGGTCAACGTATCGAGCGGTATCATTGAAAACACGTAACATGGGGATGATTCCATTACTTGTGCCATTCGTACCACTGATATAGGCTCCCGTAGCGCGTACGTTATGAATGCTTAATCCAATACCACCTGCACTTTGGGAAATCTTCGCTGTTTGTTTCAAGGTATCATAAATTCCCTCGATACTATCATCTTTCATAGTCAACAGGAAACAAGATGACATTTGCGGCTTCGGTGTACCCGCATTAAACAGTGTGGGTGTTGCATGCGTAAACCAACGTTCACTCAGCAAGTCGTAGGTTTTGATAACACTTTCGATATCATGTTTATGAATACCTACTGCTACACGCATAAATAAATGCTGTGGTCTTTCGGCAATTTTCCCATTCAGCTTTAACAGATACGACTTTTCCAGCGTTTTAAATCCAAAATAATCGAAACTGAAATCCCGATCGTAAATAATATGGCTGTCTAGCTCCATGGCATTCGCCTGAATCACTTCGTAAACATCATCTGCTATTAACGGAGCTGGCTTTCCTGTTTTCGGGTCGATGTAATGATAGAGCAAGCTCATCGTTTCCGAAAAAGACTTAACTGTATTTTTATGTAAGTTGGAGACGGCAATTCTAGAGGCCAATAAGGCATAATCCGGGTGTTTAGTGGTTAAAGACGCAGCTGTTTCAGCAGCCAAATTATCCAGCTCTGAAGTGGTAACCCCATCGTATAAACCCTCGATTACCTTTCGTGCAACATCAATAGGATCCACTAAATCTGGATTTAAACCGTAGCACAGCTTTTCAGTTCGTGCCGTTATCTTGTCAAATTTTACGGACTCGGAACGTCCATCTCGCTTAATTACATACATATTTTTCTCCTTTATTAGCTTTTAGCTGTCAGTATTTAGAACATTTTCTTTTTTCCAGAAACCAATTTCCGACTTCCGATCGCTGATGGCTTTAATTAAAAATCCTCATCCAATGAAAAGCTGGCTTTTCCTTTTTCTCCGGTAACGCCGCTCTTCTGATAATCTCCTACACGTTTCTCAAAGAAATTCGTTTTGCCTTGCAGGGATATAAGTTCCATAAAATCAAATGGATTAGTAGCGTTATAGTATTTGCTATTACCAAGTTCTACCAACCACCTATCGGCCACAAATTCGATATACTGCTTCATCAAATCGGCGTTCATTCCGATAAGTTTAACAGGCAAGGCATCCGTTATAAACTCTTTTTCAATTTCTACTGCATCAATAATGATCTCCTGTACGCGTTCTTTCGGAAGCTTAGCTTCCAACATACTATACAATAAGCATGCAAATTCGCAATGCAAACCTTCGTCACGTGAAATCAATTCATTACTAAATGTCAAACCAGGCATCAACCCTCTCTTTTTTAGCCAGAAAATAGCGCAAAAACTACCGGAGAAGAAAATGCCCTCCACCGCTGCAAAAGCAACTAGGCGTTCAGCAAAAGAGCCATTTTCAATCCAACGTAAAGCCCATTCCGCCTTTTTCTTAACACATTCAACCGTTTCTATGGCATGGAATAACCGATCTTTTTCAACGGGATCTTTTACATAAGTATCGATCAGTAGAGCATAAGTTTCAGAATGAATATTCTCCATCGCGATCTGAAATCCATAAAAGCTCCTAGCCTCCGGCAGTTGCACCTCGCTCATAAAATTTATGGCCAGGTTTTCGTTTACAATCCCATCACTCGCCGCAAAAAAAGCAAGAACATGCGATATAAAATGGCGCTCTCCATCATTTAGGTTTGCCCAATCCTTTAAGTCGCCGGATAAATCAATTTCTTCAGCCGTCCAGAAACTCGCTTCGTGCTTTTTGTACATATCCCAAATCGCCGGATAATTAATCGGAAGGATTACAAATCGATCTTTATTTTCTCTTAACAATACTTCATTTTCTTGGCTCATAGTTTTACGTTTTATGTATAGGCATTTATAAAAAGATAATCGTCCTCACGGCTAATCTCCTTTACCCAAAGAAACCGTCAATTAAAATTTAATAGAAACGATGATTACTTATTCAGCGGAAATCTAGTACTTGTACCGGCTTTTGAAATGCTTTTAAACCAGGGAAACAGCTTAGAAAATGGTTACAAGCCCGTGCTTTATTGGAAATTCATTAACAACATAATCGCTGACTAAGTATTTCAAAGAACATATCCTTGATCTTCTAACAAAGATAATCTTTGAAAGCTTCGAGCGTTAATCGAAGTTTTGCACAATGTGTTAGTTATTCACACACTTAAAGTGAAATGTCAATTCCAATCTTTTTGAGAAGCATAGAGGCATTGAAAATCTTACAAGCGCCTTCTTTCAACTTATAATCGAAAACCATTTCCCCCTCTATCACCTGTATATCGAAATGATAATTTTTCAAATAGCCGGGATTGGTGTCTTCTAATTTCGCTAACTGAAGATCATGAGTGGCAACCATACCAACCCCCCGGTCTTTTATTAGCTTTTCTATAACTGCTTTAGAGCCTAAATATTTGTCAACTGAATTGGTGCCTCGTAGCATTTCGTCCACCAAAAAGAAAGTGTTCTTTTGCGTATTAACCACTTTTAGAATCATATCCAATCGATCTAGCTCTGCCTTAAAGGTTGAAGTACTTTCATTCAATGAATCCCGGATACGCATGTAGGTAATAATATGCATTACTGAAAGCTCTAAATGCAGCGCACAAACGGGTGCCCCGCTAAGCGCTAATACCATATTGGCGCCTACTGTTCGAAGAAAGGTGCTCTTCCCCGCCATATTAGACCCGGTGATTAAAGCCAGACGATGACCATCTAAAGAATAGTCATTTGGCACAGAACTGACCGTAGGAATGAGCGGATGTCTTAGACCTTCGGCCTGCAGGATATGAGCATCGGTTGGTATAATACGCGGATAATTCCACGAAGGATCATTAATCCTTATAAAAGCAAAACTTACCAAGGCCTCTAAGCAAGCCAATTCATCAAACAACTTTGCCATCTCATAATGATGGGTTTTACGCCAATCCAAAATGGCGAAGACTTGCCTAAAGTCCCAAAGGAAAATACCGTTCAGAAAAGTCGCTACCAGTATGTTTAAACGGTAGTCCAGTTTGTTAATCAACGATCCGAGCTCTCTAATGCTTTGTGATATGGTCTTCTCCCCTTCCTTTTGTCCTTTAGACAGCAAACCGTCTTTTAGCAAATCGGCTTGCCATCCTCGACGTTCAACGCTTTCATATACCTTTCCAAAACGTTCCAGTAAGTTTCCCATCCGACCAATACCGGCGGCGATCTGTGAAACCTTTCCTGCATAGGCCATCGTAAGCAAAATATTAAATATAAACAAAAGCAGGGCAATGTTTGAAAAAGGAGTCCCATAAAAGAACGACAAGACAATATTTATCGACAAAATATAAGGCGCTACCTTTGTATAAAAGCGCAACAAGCTATTTCCAAAATCGGCATAGGGTTTATTCAAATAGCTGACCAGGGTATCTTTGAAATTAGATTGTTCTTTTAGGGCGAAAACTAATCGAGCTAAAAAGTTCAACCCCCAAGAAGGATCTTCTTCGAGTTCTTTCACCGCTTGCTGGCGATCTGCAATCTCTTTATCAGTTGCTGCGACAGACAACCAACGAGCTAGCATACTTCTCCCGTCTATTGTCGCAGCCCGATTTATTCTGTGATAAATTGAATTGATTCCAAAAACATCTAAATCACTGGTATATACATGTTTATCATCAATAAATTCGGCGCCATCACTATAAATGCTCGTCGTTCCAGCTTGGCAATTCAACTCATTCTCTACTATCGTTAAATCATCTTCTGCTTCCTCCTTATCTTTGGTCAACTTACTTTGCTTCGCTACCAGCCACATAAATACAATGAGAATCAGAAAAGAAGATATAAGCGTCAACCAGACACGTTCTGATTGTACCACCTTAAATAAAACTACACCTCCTCCTAGAATTAATGCTAATCGGGCGAAAGATAGCCGATTAATAATACGATTAAAGCGCTTGATTTTATCTTGTGTCAGCTGGCGTTTTTCTTGGTAAAATGCAACAATAGGGGTATTCATAGCTTTCTAAGATAAGGCTTAAAATTGAATTACCGATAGGTGAAATAAAAAAATCCCGAACTGCAGCTAACAGTTCGGGATGTAAAAAAACCAATATCGGCTCTATGTACGTCTAGAATTTATAGGTAAAACCAGCTCCAAAAATTTGCTTAACCTGTAAACCTTTTCCTTTGTAGCTTACACCATCCCTTTCTTTTGGAACTTCCGTATTATCATCATAGATCATTTGAACGCCGGCGTTCACGGAAACAAATCGATTGACCTTCATGAAAATATTGAGCGTATAATCGACATCCACATTTTTTGGGTCTTCTAAATAGTTAGAGTATAAGCGTAGGATATTTTCTATGCCGATATTTTCCATGATGTTTTTACGGTAATAGGCGTCGAAAGAAGCACCAAATTCAAAACGGCTTTTTTTGCCTGGATCTATGCCATATCGAGTCGCTAATGAATCTTGAGTAACAAAGACGAATCTAGGAGATGCAGGTGATAAATTGAAACGGAAATTATCCGATTCTTTATAGGCAATACCAGGTCCAAAGCTTAAATAAGCCGGAGACAGTCCTGCTGAAATCCATTCATCGCGGCGCCCATCAGATAAATATGTATATCCATTTGCAAACTGCGAGTTGAAATTCATAAAGAAAGTATATAACCACTTAGGCGCAGCCTGATATCCCAATAAGCTGTTTAGTAAAATACGGTCATCATTCTTCCGCCAGCCTAAATCTTTTTGTTTGGTCAAACCATATGCCGCTAAAACTTTGTTATCCCAGCTCCATTTATCTTTCTTATAGTTGAAATCATAGTTCAGCACTAAGTTGGCCGATAAGGAATTTATTCCCCCGGCGGCCCAGTTGGAAAACGTGCTCTGATTGATTAGAAATGTATTCTCACCATGAATTTTCCAAATAGAATCAGGATTTGTTTCTTGTGCATGTAGACAACATAAAAGTGACACAAAAAGAGATGTTAACAGTACGACTTTTTTCATCGGAAATGATTTTTAGGTGCGCTTAGACTGGCACCGATGGTTTAACAATTGTAAAAACGCCCGAAGCAAACGCCCCTAGGCCTTCACATTAATTAATTTTCCGCAAAATTAAAAAATAAATATATTTATTATTTATAAAAAAGGGATTTGTGTATTAATATCCTTTATTTTGTGTATTAATTTCCAATTGTACGAAATTTAACATCGTAAAAAACGGCATATAAAACGCTGCTCTGCACGCAACACTTGAATACAAATGAAAATCACCTTGCTTTGTATAGGAAAAACGGATGAGTCATATCTAAATACAGGAATTGACAAATACCTGCAAAGACTTAAGCATTACATAAATTTCTCGATGACTATTATCCCTGATATTAAGAATACGAAGCATCTATCCCCTGATCAGCAAAAAGCCAAGGAAGCTGAACAAATTTCAAAACAACTGAACGCAACAGATACGATTGTCCTTTTAGACGAGAAAGGAATGGCTCCCCGGTCGATTGATTTTGCTAAGTATTTAGAAAGGCACATGTTGAATGGAACCCAGCATTTAGTCTTCATAATTGGCGGACCCTACGGCTTCGATAACAGCCTATATGTCCGTGCTCAGAAAAACAAGCTTTCTCTGTCCAACATGACTTTTTCTCACCAAATGATTCGCCTATTTTTCGTCGAGCAATTATACAGGGCGTTTAGCATTCTTCGAGGCGAACCTTATCATCACGAGTAATTTTTTACTTTTTTATGGAATTTTTGATGAGTTTTCATCAAACAAATGAGGGAGTAGAACACTTAAGTAAAATAACTCATCACAAAGCTACCAGGTTTTCACCATTTTGTAAAGGAGGATCTCATGAAATTACCAAGCACAAGAAAATATCACTATAAGGGAATCAATACCAGTAAAGAAAGTCAAAATATGTGGATAATGATTGTAATTGGCATTGCTTTAGCCGCATTGATTATTTTCATTCTTTAATCAGCGATTACTTTTAAAACGTAACGGGGGCCTAAAAGGACACCCCCGTTTATTGGATGCAGATCGCTATTTCGCAAGTTCTTCTCTTTCTACTTTTTTATCCTCCCCTACAACTTCAGCATCAAGCGGAGCAGGAGCTTCTTCATCAAACAAAGGAAATCCCTTTAAAATGACAAACCAGTTAATTATTTTCTTAATATCGGAAGAGTATACACGTTCTTCATCGTGATCCGGCGCAACTTCATTAAAAAACGCACGCAACTTGTCACCGCTATCTTTCTTTGCATCCGGCAACGACGATAGACCTTTCATTTTTTCAAAAATGTCGACAAGTTTAATATCGTCTTCCGTTCCAAAAATGGTTATATCTTCCAAGGAAGCCATTTTTGCAGTTGATATATTAACAACAATCTTCACACGTTTTTCATCCAGGCTTTCCAAAATGAAACCTGTTTTGTTTTGTCCTATCAGCTTAAATAAACCCGGACGTCCTGTGACGGAAACTATTCCTCTTAAATTCATCTATATCCCTTTTTAAAACGTTTACAATATCACTTATTCCTCAATGACTTCGACACTTAAAATTTTGTCTCCCTGACGGATGTCATCAATAACATCGACATTTTCGACAACCTTGCCAAAGCAGGTATGATTGCGATCCAGGTGAGCGGTATTATTTCTGCTATGACAAATAAAAAATTGCGATCCACCTGTATTTCTACCGCGATGAGCCATCGATAATACACCGCGATCGTGGTATTGATTCTCTCCATCTAATTCACAGTCGATCGTATATCCCGGTCCCCCTGCTCCCGTACCGGTTGGGTCTCCTCCCTGAATCACAAAATCAGGAATCACCCGATGAAATACCGTACCATCATAAAAGCCGGATTTCGCGAGTTTAATAAAATTTGCCACATGTCCAGGTGCATCTTTATCATAAAATTGCACCGTCATATCACCTTTCTCAGTTTTTATAATTGCTTTACTCATATCAGTATTATTAAATGGCAAAGGTAATCATTTGATCCTTTCTCTTTCTGTATTTTATTTATTTATTGCTGTGATAGGATGAGATAGGGACGATAATACACTAATCGTAAAATTTCCAGCTAACGCCGAACCGCATACCGGCAGGAGCCATCGGATAGCGCCTTACGGTGTAATACCCTCTTGAGAAGAGTCCCTGACTGGCATTATCATATCTCAGAAAGAAATTTGTTCTTTTTAAGGTTGCTGTCACCCAAGGATCCACAATCGGATAGCTAGAAAACTCAATTGGTGTAATCTCGTTCCCGTTTGCATCTACACCTCCATAATAGGGCCGATAAAATTGCCCTATGTTGATTGCATAAGCAGGCGCAACATAAGGGGTGTTAAAACGGATGTCAAAACCAATATTAAGATTGATTACTTTTACCAAAATGGTATTATAATAGAAGCTATGCCAAGTATAAAACTCCGGTGTCATCAATATATCGTTGTAATCTGATTTTTGGTATACAACGTAATTATCAAAATGCAATTTGTCAAAAAAAGTAAAATCCTTACCTAAGGTCAACTTCAATAAATTGATGGGCGATTCGTGTTGAGCCACTTCAATAACCCGTAACAATTCGGATCGATGATCCGGGTTGTCAACTTCTTTGTAATACGTATAGTTGTTTATTAAAAAGTACTCAGCTTTTGCTAAAAAACGAAAACGGGGATTTTCATAAGCAGCCGATAAGTTGGTTGTTTTGATCTTATCTAATCGATCATTATTGTCCCATTTGTGGTATGTATAGTTTACAGACTCTGCAAGGTATTCCGGTGATTGATTCTGAAAATACCCTGCGAGTACGAGTCGGCCAACGGTATTGTTATACAGAAGATTAGCTTGTGCTCCATAATGGAAATCCCCAAAATTCCGCCCGGTAATTATCTGTCTAAAGTCTGTCGTAATATTTACACGATCACTAAAGCGATACCCCAATCCAGCTTTTAAAGTAATGTTTTGAAAAGACATATCCCGGTACCGATTGGAAGCAAGCGTATCCTGAACGCTTAACGAGTCTCGCCCTTGTTTATAAAACATAAGATCATGTTGCAACCCTAAATCGAGTTTTACCTCATTTTTAATAAATGAAACGGACTTTCCACGCAGCGAGAAACTATAAACAAAGTCATTGGTAATGGTTGTCAACATGGTCGAATCATTGGTTAAAACAGATTCACTAAAAGGCAATGCTCCATTAGGATCAGCTTCGTTCTTGAAGAACTTGTATTTCTTACGATTGAGTTTCAAACTATGTGCCACCGACATGGTTGGCAATACTTGTTGTTCTTGCGTTCCTTTATTAAGCGTATCGAGTCGACCAATAAACATGCTTTGTCGTAAAAAAAAGCTGTGATCTGTCCAGGTATTTCTCGGACGTTGTTCTCGTTGTTGACTTAAGCGTACCTCAAAGGATTCAGGATTCGAATTTTCCGGCTGTACCCGGAATATGCTATCGTTTAGAATTGAGCCATTCTCTGTAGCGACGAGCGTATTAAATATCAACGCTGATTGCAAGTTGTACCGCAGGTTAGGCGACTCATACCAAGTATAAATTGCAGGCTGTATATCGTTGTAACGCTGATTTTGATAAAATCCTCGTGCTAAAGATGCGTTAAAATTAGCGCCAACACTCCAATTTGGCTTGATATTCTGACCTATTTTTGCACTAAAAACCTGATCTCCGGTAACAAAATACAATTCGGAAAAGGGTGATCGCGCCCTGTAAAAGCGAATAGAATCAAGCGTCAAAAGATAGCGATCCATAGCGGTAAACCCCGTTCTGAAACCAATTTCTGTTGTAGGAGAAAACAGTAAATCACGCGTAGCTAACCCATAGTTCCCAAGATTCATTGTCGGACTTTTAGGCTTCGTTTGGGGATTGTAATATTGAAACCCCTTTAAGGTTGTATCCAGTGGAACCGTAAATGTCCCCTGTTTCAAACGATCTAAAGTTGTATACCGTATATAAGACGCATTGTAAATAATCGAGTCCTGTTGTGCCTCTTCCGCTCGACGAAGCGAATCCAAATCCGCGCCCCACTCCTCTTGCTCTTGAGCAAAGCTATGACCGGCGAAAAGACACAAAACAAAAAGGAAAAAACAGGCACGCAAATGCTTAATCATTCTGGCAAAGCTAGTAATTCTTTTAAAATTAACGTCATCTTTGGTTCTGCCGTTTTAGCTACCTCAATGATATCTTCGATTGATACGACTTCCAAATTTTCATGAAAACCCTCATCAGTAACTACCGATACAGCAAAAACCGGTAAGCCCATGTGATTAGCCACAATAACCTCCGGAACTGTACTCATTCCTACAATATCGCCACCTATTAGGCGCATATACTTATATTCAGCACGAGTTTCCAGATTAGGGCCAGCCGTAGAAACATAAACGCCTTTATGCACTCGGATGTTACTTTCCGCCGCAATATTTAACGCTTTTTGTATAAAATCTCTGTTATAGGGTTCGCTCATATCCGGAAAGCGAGGGCCAAGATCATCGTTATTCGGACCACGTAATGGACTTTCAGGCAACAAGCTAATATGATCATCAATAAAGACAAGATCACCTTTCTTTATCGCCGGATTTAATGATCCTGAGGCATTCGATACGAACAACTTTTGTATACCGAGCAGCTTTAGAACACGTACGGGGAATGTAATCTCTTGCATATTATAACCTTCATAATAATGAAGTCTACCCTGCATTGCTACTACCTTTTTACCGCTTAAGGTACCGAAAATCAATTTACCCGAATGGAATTCAAGGGTAGAGACAGGAAAGTTCGGAATATGAGCATACATAAGTTGGTGCTCAACCGCTATATCTTTCACGAGACCACCTAAACCGGTTCCTAAAATAATGCCCACTTCGGGTTTAAAATCTCCTATTCTTTGTTCAATATAAGTAACGGTTTCTCCTAATGATCTATACATATAATCACTTTTATCTTTTAAAAAGGGTTATTTACACCTGCTTGCCAAATACTTGATCTTTAATTAAGTTGTCGAAACTTGGTCCACTCGCATTATGGTGAAATTTCGTTTCTATCGGTATATAATGTAAAGGCAAATCTTCAATATGCGAGCGCAGTTCCGGATCTCGTAAACGCATGGCATCTTTCTCTGTCGTTACGATTAAACAATCGCCCAATGATTGCCAATACCTTTTTATCTTAAGTAAATCACCAGCTGTATAACGATGATGATCCGGAAATTCAATCATTTTCAATACGTTGCCTTTTGTTGTTAAATAATTGCAAAACGATGTTGGATTGGCAATACCCGTCATTACTATTAGGCGGGCGTTTATTGGAAAAGACTCTTTTTCATCCGTCATCAAATTTACCAAATCGCCATATTCAATATAAGAGAAAAATGTGGGGAGTTCTCTTTCTAATTTTAGTAATTGTAGGCATCGCTGCCTATCCGTTTTTGAAAGTGCCTCCGGCGACTTAGTAATAACGATAATATCAGCGAAATTTCGTCGCATAAATAAATCTCTATAATTTCCGGCGGGGAGTACCCATTTGTTTTCCTGAAGGCTTTCAAAATCGAACAGTAAAATACTAATGCCTGGCTTTAGTCTTCTATGCTGAAAAGCATCGTCTAAAACAAAAATATCGTGGCTTGGCATCAGCTGTCTCAATCCCTCCACTCTATCCTCGCAAACAGCGACTGTAACGCCTGGAAATTTTCTTTTAAATTGCAACGGCTCATCCCCTACTTTTTCAGCCGTACTACCTCCCTGCACTTCGAGGTACCCGGTGCTTTTCCTTCCATAACCTCGACTTAGCGTCGCTATGCTTACACCGGCAAATAAACGCAAAAGGTATTCAGTCATCGGGCTTTTACCTGCCCCACCAAGTACTAAATTGCCAATAACAATGACCGGTTTATCAAAACCATAACTATTTGCGAAACCTCGGTCGTAAATAAAATGTCTGAAAAATAAGATAGCGCCATATAGCCAAGAGAACGGAAGTAATAAAAGGCGCAGTTTTTTCATCTGTTTTTTTCGATACCAAGTAACAAAGGTAATAAACAAACGGTTAAATACCGATTTCAATTGCAGAGCTATCGGGCTTTTGGTACCTTTGCCAAGTATCACACAAAATAAAAATATATTATGTTAAAAGGATTTTTTAGTGTCCCTACCCCTATAAACGAGCCGGTATATGCCTATGCTCCCGGAAGTAAGGAACGCGCTTTATTGCAAGAAGCCTTGCGTACTGCAAGATCGCAGGAGGCGGATATTCCCATGTTTATAGGTGGCCAAGAAATAAGGACTGGAAATAAGGGCGAGTTAAGACCTCCGCATGACCACAAACACTTATTGGGATATTATCATAAAGGCGGCAAGAACCACGTAACCGACGCCATTAACGCTGCTTTAGAAGCAAAGAAAAATTGGGAAGATTTGCCGTGGGAGCATCGGGCTAGTATCTTCTTAAAAGCCGCCGATTTAATAGCCGGTAAATACCGTTACAAGCTAAATGCGGCCACTATGTTAGGGCAGTCAAAAAATGCATATCAGGCAGAAATCGATTCAGCTTGCGAAATCGTTGACTTTCTCCGATTTAATGTGAAATATATGAGCGAAATCTATTCGCAACAACCTCCTGTTTCTTCTGACGGCGTGTGGAATCGCGTAGAGCAACGGCCTTTGGAGGGATTTGTATTCGCATTAACTCCCTTTAACTTTACTGCAATAGCGGGAAACTTACCTAGCTGTGTTGCTATGATGGGAAATGTGGTTGTATGGAAACCTGCTGACACGCAAATCTATGCAGCTCATTTGTTAATGGAAATTTTCCACGAGGCAGGCGTACCGGCAGGCGTTATCAATTTGATTTATGCACATGGGCCGGATGTAGGTGAGGTGGTCTTTAATCATCCGGACTTTGCCGGCATACACTTTACCGGATCTACTGCCGTTTTCCAAGAAATATGGAAAACGATTGGGACAAACATCCATAAATACAAAAGTTATCCACGTATAGTTGGTGAAACCGGTGGTAAAGATTTCATTTTAGTTCATCGATCGGCTGATATAAAAGCGGCGAACACCGCCATTGTTCGAGGGGCTTTCGAATATCAGGGCCAAAAATGTTCAGCGGCGTCACGCGTGTATATTCCACAGTCACTATGGCCTGCGCTTAAAGAATTAATGACGAAAGATATCAATTCCTTTAAGGTAGGACCTACTGAAGATTTTTCAAATTTCATCAACGCCGTTATTGACGAAAAGTCTTTCGATAAGCTTACAAGATACATTGATCAAGCAAAATCAGATGAAGATGCAGAGGTAATTATCGGTGGCGAGTACGATAAAAGCGTTGGCTATTTCATTCAACCTACGGTAATCCTTGCCAAAACA
>Ga0079224_100006763_pt1 | contig 15284 bp, 9 predicted proteins | sample Stecom2015_FD_80414 | JGI IMG/M metagenome (GOLD analysis project Ga0079224, IMG submission 80414) | Agricultural soil microbial communities from Utah to study Nitrogen management - Steer compost 2015 | ecosystem: Environmental > Terrestrial > Soil > Agricultural land | place: USA: Utah...
AGACTTGAAAAAGAACGTGAATCAGCAGCTAAAAAAGGAGAAAAAAGATTAGGTAAAGCAGCACAATTGGCTCAAGAATATGGCGCTGCATTGGCTGGTGGTGGTAATCCATTCGCTAAACTTAGTGAAGGTATTACGAAACAAACAGAGAAAATCAATAGTACAATGGATGGACTTGTTAAAAAAGTTCAAGATTCTTGGAAAAGATTAACAGGTACGTTTGAATTTACACGAGAAACAGGTAATATTGTACCTATTTATTTTAATTCACTTTTAACTACTGTTGGAAGTATTGGTTCATTAATCGGTAAGCTTGTTTATTATATTGATATTGCTGTTGCAGCATTTGATAAATTTGTTGTTAAAAATGATGTTGTGCGTAATGCTTTAATTTCATTAGCTGCTGTGCTAGTCGCTGGTGGAATTGTATTAAAGATTAAAGGGATTGCATTAGCGGTTGGCACTTTACTAACACCTTTTAATCTGGCAATTACAGCAGTCACACTTTTAGGTAGTGCAATTTTTACATTTGTACAACAATCGGGCGGTTTTTCTGCTACGATTAGTAGAATTCAAAGTGCCTGGTCCGGTTTGACTTCTTCTTTTTCTTCAAGCTCTGGCACAGGTGAAACAAGCATTGACTTTAGTAGTTTTGAAGGTATTGCGAATACGATTGGTTCCATTTTGGGAACTGCTGTTAATGCTGTAAGTACTCAATTTAATGCGTTTTATAATAGTTTAAGTACTGCATGGCAAACTTCACTTACTTTCTTAAGCAACAGCATTGTAACAACTTGGCAAAAATTTATAGGATTATTTAGTAGTTTAAATCTTGATTTCTCTGGTTTGAGTAGAATTAAAGACTTCTTTAGCAAGAACTGGATAGAAATTATGACTGGCATTGCTGATATTATTATCGGCGTGACGCTGGCACGTTGGTTATTAATTGTACGTGGTATTGCACTTGTCTTAAAGAATTTCACTTTGCCAACTGATATTTTAACAGAAGTTTTTGTTAACTTTGTAAATAGCATTAACGATTATATCATTACTCCTGTTGCAGAAGCATTTTCAAGCAATTCAACATTGTTAGGGAAATTAACAGCAGCATTACGAAGTTTTTATGTTGGCGTTTTAACAGTTTTATCAACATCTGTTGAAGGCGCATTCAAACGTTTTGGTTCTGGTCAATTCGTTGCTAATCTCGAAAAATTCTTTGATACGACAGCAATCGGTAAATTCATTGAATCAAATATTAATGAATCTGTTAAAAATATTGCACCAAGTTTAGGAAAAAGTTTTGATTTAAGTACATTTATTATTAATATAAATCAACAATTTTCTAACGCAGTTGGTGTTGTTGTTGGATTTATTGACCAAATTAAACAAGCATTTTCAACTGGTGTTCTAGCTAATATTCTTAAAGAAAATTCAGATGCATTTAATGAATTTATTTCTGAAATTACTTCTCCTGAATTTATTGCTGCTGCTACAACAATCGGTAAAAGCCTTGCTGCTGTTGCGGCTGCTGTTGTTACTTTAGGCGCTGCACTTGTAGATGTCGCAATTATCGGCATTCTTAAAAATCTTGCTGATGTATTTATTGTTGTCGGACAAGGACTGGATAGAATATATGCAGGATTCCAACTAATTATTTCAGGCAATATTTTAGGCGGTGTAGGAGAACTATTTGGTGGAATTTTTGATATTGTTAATGGTACATTTGATGTAATCGGACAAACAATTGCTGACACTGTTTTAGCAATGGTTTCTTTCTTTAGTCCAGAATGGGCAGCAAAATTAGAACCAGTTGTTTCAATGGTTTCTAAACTTATTGTTCAATTCTTCGGTTGGCAAGCAGCTAGTGCTAAAGTGTTTAGTGCCATTGGCGGAATGTTTGCAAAGCTTTTACCTTGGTTTAGTAAAACACAAAAAGCTACAGAAGCAACAAGAGGTGTATTCAACGGGTTTACAAACGTTTTAGCACCATTTAGAACGGCATTCGCCAATATTGTTAATGCTTTTAAAGCGGCTGGCACAAGTTTAGCCAAATTTGGCGAATCTGTGCCGTTCGTTAGAGGTGCGATACAAGCACTTTTAAATGTTTTAAACGTTTTGACAAAACCGATACAATTCTTATTAATAGGATTGAAAAATCTAATTGCTTCATTCCTACCTGTTTCTAGTGGTGTCAGCACAACATCTAAAGCGATGCTTGTTTTAAGAAATGTTGCAACATTCCTTGGTGAAGCATTTAATACTTTAGTAACATTTGGTAAGAATCTTTGGACAACCATTTTAGGCATGATTCCAAGTGTTGTAAATTTTGTTACTGCGATTGGAAGAGGTGTTGTAACAGTCGTAAGATTTGTTGATTCAATCATAGGATTCTTGGCACAATCAACAGTATTAAGAACAGTTTTATCTTGGATGTCAGAACTGTTTAGTGCTGTAAGTGGTTTAGTGCGTGTTGTCGGACAATTATTGTTCTCACTTGGTAAGAATCTAATTAATCTTGGTATTAATACTATAACAGCACTTAAACCGCTTGAAACACTAAAATTACTCTTTTCAGGATTGACAAATTTTGCAACATACTTTGGAACTGGGTTAGCAAAAGTATCGGCAACGCTTTTTGCTTTTGGTGTTACTGTTTATAATGCTATCAATTCTGGTATCCAAGCCATATTAGAAATTGATTATGTTCAGCAATTTATAGCCTGGGCTTCCGGTTGGGTAGATGCAATTTGGACAGGGTTAAGTACGTTTGTAACAAGTCTTCCAGAGAAAATAGGCTCATGGACAAGAGCGTTGACAGAATGGTTGGCACCAGCATCACCACCTAAATTCCTACCTGATTTAGCTCAATGGGGTATAGATATTGCATTAGTTTTACTTAATGCTATAGTTTCAGCGCCATTAACAGCTTTAACAACTTGGGGAACGAATATTGGCAATGCCATTATCAATTTTAATTGGTTGCAATTTGCTGGTGAGTTAGGAACGAAGTTATCAGGCTTACTTACTTCTGCCGTTTCAACAATTGTTGCCATACCAACCACGATAGGTAATTTAATTAATGTTACGCCTGACACTGAAGGAATGATAGCGCAGAATATCAAAGACGCTTTACCTAATTTCGATGCTGTTTTCGGTGCTGGTGCTAATGAAAAAATAAGTGTTGGTCTTGCTGATTTAATCTCATTCAATCAGGCAGAAATTACAACGGCAACAACATATTTCAAAGAATTTAAAGATGCACTTGATGGATTCTTTAACGTCAAAGCTGTACCTGAAGCATTTACTACAAGCCTTGACACAATCATTAGCTTCTTTAAAGGCGACGTAACCTTCCCTGAAACGATTAAAGCAGTTGTAACAGAGCTTGGTAAAGTAATTAATTTCACTGCTATTCCAGAATTGTTTGTTACTGGGTTAAATAGTATTATCACACTATTTAGTGAAAATTCTACAATCGTTACGGTCGTACAAGGCATTATTACTGCTTTAGGACAATTCGCAACGCTAATTGGTATTCCTGAAAGTGTCGTAACTTCAATCAGTAGCATTTTCTCATTCCTTTCTGGAACAGATGTTGACCCATCTACTGCTAATGCTGTTGCTGAGACACTTAAACAATTTGGCAATTTAACTGGAATTCCGGTTAGTGTTAAAGAAAGTCTTGAAACTGTTTTCGGATTCTTTAGCGAAAACACAACAATTACTACAACAATCGATGCAGTTGCGATTGCGTTAGGTAAATTTAACGACTTAACTGGCTTAGGTACAGGGTTTGCTGAAAGTTTCCAAGCTGTTTTTGATTTATTCTCAGGAGAAGCCACATTCCCGCAAACGGTTAATGCAGTTTCAACAGCGTTAGGAAATATTGTTACGACACTTAATACAACACTTGGCAATCCGTTTGCAGCGTTGGATTTAACGTCATTTGAAACAACTGTTTCAAGTATTAATGATATTCTCACTAATATTTATGACGCTTTCTCTAATCTTACAACAATTGACTTATCAGGTATTTCAAGTGCATTTGAACCGTTAACATCATTGTTCGATTCTGTTGGACAACAAATTGAAAATATTAAAACGGGTTTAAGTTTCATTCCTGGTATTAATTTAACAGGTGCAGAAGTTGAAGGAACTGAAGCGGTCACGTCAGATGTTGAAACGAGTCTGCAAGAGGCTGCTAATAACACTGAAATTCCTGTCGAGACTAGAATAGAAGTTGTAACAAATCAAACAAACCTAAGCGAACAATCTGCAAAGACATTAACAGCGTTTAATGATGCATTAGAAACAAATGCTACAAAAGTATTTGGTCAAACAACTAGTGACAATTTAACAGCGGCGTTAAATACTTATCTAGAAGCTGGTTTTAAACCAGAAGACATTAAGAAATTAGCTGAAGAAGCTGGTGTTAATGTTCCTGCTGGATTTGAAGAAGCATTTAACGCTCCTGAAAATTGGGCTGGTGTTAATTCTGCTGCTGCTAATCAGTTATTAGCAACGTTTGCAGAAATTAAATCAAAACTAGGTATCGAATCACCGTCAACCGTTGCCCGTGACCAAATAGGTTTACCGATTATTCAAGGTATTGCGGAAGGTTTAGCTTTAACTGAAGGAGTTGATTTTGTCACACCGATTAATGCTGCTATGACAGCAATTTTAGGTGCTGCACAAACTAAAATTCTTGAAATTTCTGCAAGTTTAAATCTTGCAGCATCAATCTTTACATTAGATGAAGCGGTTGTGGCACAGACTACACAAGCAATTAATCAATTTGTATTAGTATTTACAACAGGTTTTGAAACAGTTACCACTCTTCTAGAAGAAACATTAGAAGAATGGACAGAAATGTTAGAAGAATTCTTTGAGACTGTTTTAGACTTAGCAGATGAATTTATTAATGCGTTTGTTGCTAAATTTGAAGAACTCAAGACAAAAGTTACTGACAAGATTAGAAGTTTAATCGCTGCAATTAGAGCATTCGCAACAGAATTTTACGAAGCTGGTAAAAGCCTTGCATCTAAATTAATTGAAGGGTTTGAAGACTATTTAGGAGAAGACGGCGACGGTAGAAGTAAACTAGAAAGCGCATTATCAAGTCTAGCAAGTGCGATTTCAGCTTCTAATGAAGCGCTCGCCAAAGCTTTTTATGATTCTGGTCTGACATTTGGCAAACCTTTTGCTGAAGGTATTGCTAAAGGTATCGAAAATCAAACCTCTAATTCTGCTCTAAAGTTAGCAGTTAATGCATTGGTTGCTGAAATCATTAATATCGCTAAACGTGCGGCTGGTATTAAGTCTCCTTCAAGAGTTGCAGCAGCAGAAATTGGCGTCCCTATTACTCAAGGTATAGGTGTAGGGTTGCTGCAAGGTGTAACTTTTGTTGACGATGCTGTTTCAAGTTTGATGAATAGTATTAGTTTAAAAAATACTGCCATTGGACAAAGTTTTACCCAAGGTGTTGCAGAAGGTATTTATACTTCAACTGGATTAATTACAAATGCTGTTACTGATATGGCGAATACTGGTGTAAATGCTGCAAGAACTGCACTTGATATTCATTCACCATCTAAAGTAACAGAACGATTAATCGGTAATCCATTTGTGCAAGGTATTGCTAAAGCGTTGGTTGGTGGTAAAAGTATGCTTAGACCATTAACTTCTGACTTACTTTCAGTTTTACCAAGCAATGCTAATTTTAATCTAAATGTTAGCGATTTTGAACAATTACGATTGAAAGAACAAAGCATTGACGTTCGTTATAATGGTTTAATGCAAACTTTACCTTCGCTTTCTCAAGACATTAATTTAAATCGTAGTCAAATGAGTAATCTTAGAGCGTTAGGATTGCAACATAACGTCTCAACAATGATTACTAATCGTGCAACGCAATCGTTCATTCAAGGAATGAATAGAGCTTATGTTAATGTTGCGCCACATATTGCAGTGATGGCCGAAGCTCAGAAAAGACAATTAGGAGAACGGGTTGGTGCAATTGCTACACCGCATCATTTGGCGAAACAACAAACGCTTGCAAATACTAGTTATATGAGCGATAATAGAAGTACAATCGTTAATAATCATAACGAATATCACATGCATATTAGTACAACTGAATCACGAGCAGCTAGAAGAGTTCAAAAGAATTTTAATTCTATGAGATATGGGTATAGATTTAGATAATGCTTAACAATTATGAATTAAGACTACATGACGCATACGGCAGCTATAAATTTAATATTGAAGATGTAATTAGCTTAGAATACTCAAGAAAAGCGAATAATCTTGGTATTGCGACCGTGACTATTTATGGGACAAGGTATGAACCATACGATTTTAATCGTGATGATAGATTAGAAATATATCGTTTAAATAATAAAAAGAGTAAGGTTTTAATCGGTGATACGTGTTGGTTTTTAAGAAAACAAGAAGTTCAAATCGATTCAGACTGTAATGTCACAATCGTTTTAACATTTTATGATACTATTCATCTTCTAACACGGCGGGTTGTCGCCTGGGCTGGAAGATTAGATGTTGGATATGTTTCTCACTTGTTGCAGAATTATGATTCGATGCTTTATTTAATTATGTATTTTAATTATGGGAATGGTACAACGTCTGAGATTCTTAATGCTAATGCCTTAGCTCCAAATGTTCCAGCACAAAACTTAACAAGTCTAAATGGGAATCTTATTAGTACAATTAGAAGCTGGCAAACCTTAGTATATAATAGTGACTTAACGAACAGACGATTACCCATTACTTTACCGATTCCACCAAACCAATCGACTTTGAGCGGAACACAACGATTTGAAAATATTACTGTTTTACAAGCAATGCAGGAGATAGCGAATGTTTCTAATTTGAAAGGAGAGAAATTATATTTTGATATTATTTATACTCCTGCTAGTCCGTTCAGCACTGCACAGTTTGAATTTAGAACTTGGGTTAATATTAGAGGATTAGATAGGACGTTTGGATTTAATCGAATTGTTGTCGGGCCGCAATATGGTAACTTAACCGATACTTCTATTTTACGTGACTGGGAAACTGAAGCCACTATCGCTTATATGGCTGGTAATGGTCAAGATGAAAATAAAATCTATGCGAGTGCTAAAAGTTCTGTTGTTGTTGATTCGCCATTTTACCCTATAGAAATATTTGGTTCTGAAAATTTTGGTGACGAAGTTACTGGTCTTCAAAATCCACCTGAAGGCATTTCCGCTGCTCAGGTATTGTTGGCAGAAAATGCAGCGATTGAAACATTAACAGGAACAATCATTAATAATGACAAGCTTGACTTTTTCACAAACGTAAATCCTTACGATTTAATCATTGCTGAATATAAAGGGTTTAAACAACTTGTTGCACTTGACGAATACAACGTAACTGTTGATGAAAGCTCTGAAGAAATTTCTATTCCATTAGGATAATATGTACGAAAACTTCTTAATTTCACTTGATAAAAAAGTTGATAATGTTAAAAAATATAACAATCTTCATTCTAGTCGTTTTTTAGGTGAGGATATGTACCCGCAAGTCGCTAACGGTGGAAGTTGGAAATCGCAAAGTTATGATGATAGAATTTATCTTCATTTTGGCGACTTATGGGTGAGTCAAGATGTTTTTAGAATTGTTTCTAATACATCAGGAATATTTTCTATTAGCACTATGATGTATATTGAATCAATTTATAGCTCAGAACCTTGTAGATTGAGAATATCTGATACTATTTTAGAATTAAACAACGAAATAGATTATAATCTTGTTGTCTATCCGTTCGATGACTTTGAAAGCTTAGATTCTGTTTATGTTGAATTTATAACAAGAGAAATATTATAATGATTGATAATTATAAAGCAATTGTCGCAATACCTAATGGATACTTTTTAGAAAAAGAAACAGGATTTCTTTCTGTTGTCATACCTGAAAAAAGAACAAATTACATATTGAATCCATTACTTGTGCAAGATTTAGGTAGTAATGTTAATATTCTTAAAAACTTTGCAATTGCTGTTGCAACAGTTACCAGAATCAATGGCGGACCATTTTGGACAGATTACCCAAGATTTACCGTCACCACAAATAGTTCAATCGGTGCGTTGACAACAATTTCTACTAAAGTTGGAACATATTATGCTAGTATTTGGGCTAAAAGTATCGCCCCTAATACACAATTCAGAATCAGAATTCGTGGTAATAATGCGACAACAAATGCTGCTGTCGTTTTACTTTCTAATGTTTTTACAGCTTCAACAGAAGATTTTCAACGTTATGAATACGTTTTTACTACAACTGGTCTTTATAGTGTTTATGTCGATGTCTTAATTGTCTCTGGAACAACAATTGATATTGCTGGTATGCAACTTGAGAAAGGGAACTATGCAACAAGTTTTATTCATGGATTCGCAGGAGAAGGATATAATTGGAATGGACCGCCTTATGATGGTTCATCGACTAGACAAGACACAGTTTTATGCGGCGGACGTGAAATTAATTTAAAAGATTTAGGCTTCAGAATTACAAGTGTTGAAGGATTAGGAATTCCAGATAATTTTGAAATTAATAGTCAACCGAAAGCATTTGGATTAGGAAGTATTTTTACTTGTCGTTCAATCGATAACCGAGAAATATCTGTAAGCGGTGTTGTTTATGCGTGTGATTTGAAATCACTTTTAACGCAACGCAATAATATTGGCTATGCTGTTTTTGACTTAAATAAAATGCGCTGCTTCAAATGGCAACCCTATGATTGTAAAAATACAATGGAGTGCGTGCAATTCTTTGGATTATTTGAATCTGGACTTAGCTTCGGTTACAATACGCACTATGGAGAAGAAATAGAATTAAATTTTGTTTCTCCTGATATTGGCATACGTTCTTGTAACAATACTTGTCAAACTTTAGATACTGGAACTGTTAGTAATCAAAATAAAATTATAGCTTTTGAAGAAACAGGTGCACGAGCAGACCTTCCCACTCCAAGTCTTGCGACATTTACACTATTAAGTATTATTAAAATGGAATATAGTACTTTTACTAAAAAACTTTATGCCGCTTGCTCCTTCATTTCAGGTGTAACAACACGATATGCTATTTTAGAATATGATGGAGAAGGGTGGATACCAATCATATTTTCAACTGCACCAATTAAAACAATTTATACCTACGGCAACTGGCTTTTTGCTGGCACGACTGGAAATTCTACTTTCTCAGGTCAAAATGGTTGGGTTAATACTGGCACTGGTCTAGTAATGTTTGGTGATTTAAGTCGCAAAAAAGTCTCTGGCGATACTGGCTCTATTAGTACAGCTTCAGTATTAAATGCTGCTGGTGCCACTACGACACCTAGTGTTAATGCTTTCGTATCAGATGGTGGTGATTTTGTTTATTTTGGTGGTAGTTTCGCCGCTAGTAGTGGTCTTGAAGCAAAATTAGGTGTATTCGATATTCGTGCTTCTGTATCAGCACAACCAACAAGAACACCGCATGGCATTAACGGATATGCAACAGCAAGAGGAAGTATTAATGCTCTATTATTTATTAAAGAAAAGAACGAATTATGGTTTGGTGGTGACTTTAATAATAATATTGCAACAGGTGTAGCAAATGTTGCGCAAACGTTCATGGGATATAGTTTTCAACGTGCAACCCAAGTTAATAAATTTGGTTCTGGAATTTATCAATACCTTCAGAAAATCGCTGGTACAAGTCCTCCTAGACCGTTTGGTAATGTTCTTGCTTTAGAATATTATCAAGGTAGAGTTTTCGTAGGTGGTGACTTTGATGATAGTGATACCTCTTCTACTTTAGTTCCATCACCGCACCGTTTGCAAAGTTTTGCCTATATTGATGGTGACGGTATTCTCAAACCATTCCCGGCTAATTGGGGTTTTTCTGACGCAGGAGTAGTGCGGTCAGTAATTTATGATTTTAGTGTCTGTGATAACGTTCTTCATATTGCTGGTGCATTAGACGAATACGGTAACGTCGATAGAACAACTGGCATTTTAACAAATACTACTGTTGCGAAAGGTGCTGCCGATTATGTTTCAAAAGGGTTGGGCGAAAATGGGTATGTTAAGAAAGCAATCGTATCTGCTGGCAGTGATTTGTACAATGGTGTGATTTGTACAGATAATCCAGATTATTCATTAGTTTATTATAATTCTACTAATGTTTTAAGTAGTTCACAATCGTATCGACCAACAACAATCACTTTATGTAATAATCGATTAGAAACGAATCCTGTAATATATGTTCGTGGACCAGGAACAATTACAAGCGTAACAAACTTTTCTAATAATACGAAAATATTCTTAGAATACAAATTTTCAACATTTACTATCCCTGGTTCAACAACAGTCTATTCAGATGAAATAGTAAGTTTTGATTTTACAACAAACCCAGTGACGGTTAAAAGTTCAACCTATGGTGACTTAAGTAAATTGATTGAGCCTTCATCAATTCCTATTTCTCTCGTTCCTGGTGAAAATGATATTATGATTGATTTTACGCAGGGTTCAACAACTGTTGATACTAAAGCTTGGATTTGCTGGCAAGATACAGCTTTAAGTGCTGAAGCTTTACAAACGGAGTGTTTATAATATGGCAGTAACAATACACGAAACACCATTGTTTCTAGAATACTTTATGCAATTCATGAATATTGACCCACTATTATTCAATAGTATCGATATTTCTCAATGTGTTTATACTGAAGAAGGACACTGTAATTTCTTTTGGGACCAATATAATACTGGTCGCCAGATGTATAACCGAGAACAATTAGCAGAATGCTTATGTTCCGCTTACGATAGAGTTTCAAACTATTTAGGAGTCAAACCAACATTACAGTGGGAATGTGATGAAATTATAATCGAACCACATTGGTTTTATCATAACGCATCTATCCCTGTTAAAGAAATGCTGTTACGAACAAGATGGAATAATATTCAAGAGTTCGGACAACGTTTGCTAAAGAAAGAAGAAACTGTAACCTTAACTTACGAAACAGTTGCATTAAATGATTTCTTCTCTTATGCTGATTTTACGACAACTGTTCCTGAAAATCATAACGTCTGTGATATTCGGGCCTACACTGGTGAATATGAGATTGGACCAATCAAACTTCTTTCATACGATGAAGACACAAGAATTGCTACTTTTAGAATTGCAAGTTGGAATTTAGTCAAACCAGAATTGTATCTAAAACGTTCGTGGGGTGTAATGAAAAAAGTAACTTGTCAAACCGTTAATTTCTTAACTGAGATTGATGTTTATTATGACATGGTTGACCCATGCAAACCAGCAGTTGAAATAATTTATGCTGAGAACCATAAATGTTCCGGTAATTGTAAATTTGACATTCAACCAGGATGCGCAAGATTAATCGATTCATGTAATGGGTATTTCACAATTTTTCCTCAAAAATATGATGAAAATGGCTGTGCTGTTGATGGCAACGATTATTGTGGCGGCTGCCCATATAAGATTAAGGTTTATTATCGTGCTGGGTGCCATAAAGAATGTACAAATAAATGTGATAGTACATGCCATTGTAAACAATTACTTGACATTGTTTCAATGTTGGCTGCTGGCTGTTTGGATGAATATCCTTTGTGTCATTGTGAATGCATGTCAGCTAATATTACAAAATGGCAAACGAATACAGCTTTAATTCCTAAAGATGGTGATAGATGGAATATTGCAGCATCTATTAGAAACGAATTAATCGGTGGTTTTGGAACGAAGCTTGGGGAAATTGAAGCCCTTGTTAGATTAAATCAAATCGCTAACTCCGAACAATTTTGTACGAGGGAATAGTTCATAAAAGCTTGACAAATAATAATTTTCATGGTAGAATAATAAACGTTCAAACGAACATTCCTAATCTTATAATTGTAAGTTGGTGACTTATCAGAGATATAGGGGTTAATAATAACCCAAGTTAATTTTCTTGTAAAAAAAGTAATTCCCTAGTCAAATGACTAGGGAAATTTTTTACATATTTGGTTCAAGTTTTATTCGATGTATTTCAAGCATTCTATCATTTATTTTCATTAGCCCTTTATCTCCATCTGTAATAATCTCTATTTGAACAACTTCATCATTCATTATATAGAATTGATTTTGGGTAATAAAAAGAAGCATCACGCTTTTTGCATTACTAAATTCAAGCCAAAAAATGCCTTGAGCGTCTTTGTAAATCGTAAAGTAATCTTGTAGTTCAGGAACCATCCAAGAATCGAGCAAACGTCTATCTGGAATCATTTCAATACAATATACTGTTATTTCATCAGGGCTGGCACATAATTCTGGTCCATACTGATTCACTCTTGTTCCAATATTATCTCGAAGCATATAATAATATTGACTAGTATCACTTGCTTCGTAATATGTGCAGCCACTTAGAAGTAAAACTATTACTAACACAACAAATTTAATTTTCATTTCTTTTCCTCATATTGTAGAATTGTATCAATATCTTTTATCACTTTAACACTATTTAAATCAGGTAATTCATCAACAAACTCGACAAACGTTCCATATTTTGCGACTAACCCAGGGTCGTCAACATCTACAAGATTACATAAGAACAATCGTTCTTCTTCTCCTGGTAGATTCACTTGGTTCATACTTGCATCGAGAATAGTATAGACTGAATCTTTTAAAAATTTGCCCCAAGTCTTTTTCATCTTTTTATCCCTTGTGGAAAGAGTTTAGTTGTTAAGAAATAGAACGGATAACCAAGTAAATACACTTTCCTACCAAAGAAGATTAGCATAAAACCATCCATTGTTGTATGAATCAAATGATGTAAGGTTATTATAGCAAATCCTATTTGATACGTCTGTAAGAAATACAAGTATTCGTAACTAGGATAATCAAAAACTTTACAAATTACTACGTAAAACAACCACAAATAGAACGTAATTGTAAGTGTTGAAATCAATGGTGCATGACTAAGCCAGCTTCTATGAGAGATTAAAACTCCATATGGAGCAGTTAATGCACTTTGCAAACGGTATATAATTTTTGTATCTCTATTAGCTGACGATTTTCTTCTTCCTGCAATGGTCAATCCTTTCGTTACAATTTTTGCCACTAAGAATTCACTATATGTAGAAGATGAATCATCAATATCAGGCGTAAAAAGTGTTCCTAAAACGTTTGCAGCAATGATTTCGTACATATGTTGCGGATAATAATAGATTAAAGGTAAAGTAACGCCACATATTACCATATCTGCTATGAAATGTTGTTTACCCGACGCCATTTGGTAATTCCCATTTTAACCAAGGTGCATCAAGGTTTTCTTTACGATTCTGAAACAGTACTGTATCGTAATTCTCTTCATGATGTTCTAAATACATACCAGGAACAACAATTCTTCTCCATATAACACCTGCGTATTTCATCACAATGTACAACCCCATTTCGTAACCTATCACGATTCCAAAACTTTTTGTATTCTTCTGCGTAACAAGAACTTTATCATAGATTTCAAAAACTTTTTCTTCTTTTTTATCTCTAATTCTAGGAAATATTTGTTCGTATTGCGCTTCTGTGATTTCCCATTGATTTTTATCATAATAAGCTACAATGTAACCGTGTTTTTGTAATTCTAATACATTACCTATAAATTTTTCAGTATCAGTTACGAACCATATCCGGTCCCCTGGATTAATTTTATCATGTGTGATTTCATTACTGTAATCGTATTTCACTCAACAAATTATTGAACAATTTTAATATTTGCCTATCTGACAAATCGTCAACATAAATGTTTTTCCCGTTATTGTTCAATGTAACCTCTTGAATCATTTTACCTTTGTTACGTTGCATTTGCAACTGCTTTTTATATCGCTCGCCCCCTGTATCGTCATCTAAAATAGCGATAATGCGATTACGATTAATATAATCAAATAATTCTGGTTTAATATTCGTTCCCATTGTTGCGATAGGCACAATAGGTAAATGTCCGACAACTTGTTTAATCCGCATTACGCCCCAAGTACCTTCAACTAAAACAATAATTTGATTAGGGGTAAGATTTGCTAATTGTCGTATATCCCAGCAACAAGGTTTGTCATACCCATGTAAGATATATGTTCTATATCTATCATTCTTATGTTGTGCATGAGCAAAGCGTTTAATGCTACCAATGCGTTTTAGATTGTCATCATAAAGAGGAAATAATACATCATCTCCATCAATTTCTAAATTGTAGAATTCAGCAGTCGATTTACTAATATTTCTACTTTCGATATATTGATTGTACCCAGGTTTGCCAACGAATTCATGATATTCGTAACCAGAATCTTCATCAATTTTCTGAACTTTTTGTGTGCGACGTAATGTTTCTAATAAAGATGATTTTCGTTCTGCCGAATCGTTATAATATTCTTTTGCTTGGTCATGCGTTAATCCAACAATACTACGCAAGAATTTGTAAACATCACCAGTTTCACCGTTAGAAAAACGATGATAAGTATTTGTTTCCTCAAATAAAATAACACTATCATGTTCCTCCAGCGACCATGTGTTATGACTATTCTTTTTGAGTGTGAAATACTGACTGGCAATGTTTACAATGTTCATTAAAAATCCTCTGTCACCTTACTATCAGTCAAAGTCATTAGCATTGCTGACTGCTGGTCTTCAGAAAGTTCATTCCAGACCATTCCTGTTTGTGCTTCAAGCTGTGCGATAAAACTTTTTCTTGCAGCATAAGAAATATTTGTCGTTTCTGGCGACCAACCTTCTTCTAATTCTGCAAATTCAATCGTAAATTTGTCACGCTCTGTGTCATAAATCGGAGTCATACGAATATTAACATTCCCAGCTTCACCGTGACGATGAAGAATAGTTCTAATCCAAACGTGCGGTAATTTCTTATTACCAATCGTTTCAGGCTTAGGAGACATTGCAATCATCACATCAGCGAACATGGCAATAGCGAAACTACCTGCGATTGAAGTTGCATCAATCATTTCTCCTGCCTTTGCGCCACTACGATTAGTTTGCGTAACAGCAATAATACAAACATTGTGCTTGTTTGCGTATTCTTTTAATTCCGCACTGACTTGCGCAAGACTAGAATACGAATTATCCGTATGATTACCTTGCATCAAATTCAAACCGTCGATAAAAATCTTTGTTGGTTTGACTTCACAACTAGAAATATATTCATGAAGCTGCGAAATACTTTTGACTTGTGGAGTAATGAAGATGTTACTATTACTCTTCTTAGTCCGCAA
>Ga0079224_100006767_pt1 | contig 15279 bp, 15 predicted proteins | sample Stecom2015_FD_80414 | JGI IMG/M metagenome (GOLD analysis project Ga0079224, IMG submission 80414) | Agricultural soil microbial communities from Utah to study Nitrogen management - Steer compost 2015 | ecosystem: Environmental > Terrestrial > Soil > Agricultural land | place: USA: Utah...
GGCCCAGGGACCGGGCGGCCAGGGGCGGCGCGCCCAGCCGCTGGAAAAGCGGGGGAACCAGGAGCACAATGGCCAGGGCCAAGGGCACCCCGTACCACGCCCGCTCCAGCGGTACGGGGCCGCGGCGCAAGGCCGGCGCGCTGCCCCCTCGGCCGCCCTTGTCGCCGGCATGCCGGACGGGATCGGGGACGTCCGCGCGGCCGCCCAGGGCTTGCCGGTCAGCCATCGGCCGACGGGGCCTGGCTGCCCGGGCGGGCGGCCGCCGAGCCCTGCTCGTCCAACCCGTCCAGCCACGGGCTGGCCCGCACCCGCACGGTACGGGTTTCTTCTTCCACCGCCTCCAGCACCACCAGGGACACGTAGTCGCGGACCAGCTTTTGCCGGGGTTCCCACGTCTCGATGAGGACGCCCACACCCACCACCGCCGCCCGGAACTCGCCCATCAGGTCCACCAGGCCCCGCGCGGTGCCGCCGGCTTTCATGAAATCGTCGATGACCAGCACCCGCGTGCCGGGCGCGATGGCCCGCCGGGACAAGGACATGGTTTCGATGCGCCGCGCCGAGCCTGACACGTAGTTCATGGTCAGCACCGTTCCCTCGCTCAGGCGGGTGGAGCGGCGCACGATGGCCAGGGGCACATTCAAGGCCCGGGCCGTCATGAGCGCGATGGGGATGCCCCGGGTTTCCACCGTCACCACCGCCTGGGGCTCGCGATCGTGGAAGCGGGTGGCAAAGAGCTCGCCGATGCGGGCCAGTAGGTACGGGGAGGCCACGATGTCGCTCATGTACAGAAACCCGCCCGGCAGGATGCGGTCAGGGTCGGACAACGTTTCCACCAACTCGTCGACGACGGCCCGCATGGCCGCGGGGGACAACAGGGGCACGTAGCGGACGCCCCCGGCGGCCCCGGGCAGCGTTTCGACGCGGCCCAGACCTAAGCGCTGGTACGTCTCGCGGATGATGGCGATGTCTTCGCTCAAGGTGGACTTGGCCGCGCCCAACAGCTCCCCCAGCTCGGCCAGGGTGATGATCTGATGCGGGCGGTCCACCAGCAGTTTCGTCAGCGCGCTGATCCGCTCGCTCCGACGCAAGGTCTTCCCTCCCCGCCCCGCCCGCCGCGGTCCAGGCCGCCCGCCACGGACCGGGCCGCCCACTGCCGGGCGAGTGTGTCCCGCTACGCCCTGGCCAGCAGCCGGCGCGCCAGTTCCAGGTCTTCCGGCTTGTCCACGTCGAAACCGATCTCGGCGTAAGGCACCTCGACGATGGCGCCGTTGATGCCCAGCCGCTCCCGCACCACCCGCTCGATGTCGGCCGCCTCCAGGCGCCGCAGCACGAACTTGACAATAAAGCCCAAGCCCAATAGGCGCGCCATCCCCAGGGGATCCTTGCGCAATGCCACCGCCTGGTCAAAGAGCTCCCGCTGCCTGAGCAACAGGTTGGGCGAGAGCAGCACGCAATTTCCCCCCGTATACGCGCCGTTCTTCAGGTGCACGTAGGTGCGGCGCTGGCCGGGAAACCGGGCTTCGCTGGCTGCCCGGCTGACCATCGGATAAAAGGCATCCAGGCCCGGCGGCCCGGCGGCCGCGTCCCGGGCCCGGCACCGCTCCAGGAAGTCTTCGAAGGCCGCGGCCGTCACCAGCGGGATGTCGGCGGTCACCACCAGCAGCCGATCCCCGCCGCCGGCGGGCTCCCGGGGCGCGCCCCGGCCGTCGCCCTCCCTATCGCCGCCCGCCTCCTGGAGCACCCGGGCGCCGTGCACCAGGTTGTCCAGCAGCCCGCCCACCGGCGGGATCAACTGCTCTCCCGCCAGCTCCAGGGCGGCCGCCAGCTCGGGGACGGGGCCCACGATGCCCACGGCGCCCACCGACGGCGCCGCCCGCAGGGCGTCCAGCACGTAGGCGATCATGGGCCGCCCCTGGATCTCGATGAGGGCCTCATAGGGCCGGTCGCTGACCGCGGCCAGCGGGCCCCGGTTGGGCGCGCCCGCCAGCACCAGTGCGGGAACAGGTGCGCTCATGGCTCACCCCGGCCATTCTGTCTCGCGGCGTGCTCGTCGGTGATGAGCTTCATCAGGCTGCTCTGGGCGCTCTCGATGTGGGCTTCGGCCAAGGCCTGGGCCAGTTCCGAATCCCGCCGTCCCAGCGCCTCCACGATGGCCCGGTGCTCCTCCAAGGCCTCCTTCATGCGCTCCACTTTGGCCAGGGTGCGGGAGCGAAACAGCTGGATCTGCTCCCGGAGCAGGCTCAAGATCTGCACCAGCCGCTGGTTGTGGCTGGCGGAGAACAAAAGGTCGTGGAACTCGGTATCCTTCGCGATCATGCCCTCCACGTCCTGGCGCTCGATGCACTCGGCGATGGCCACCAGCAGCCGCTCCATGCCCTCCAGCTGCTCTTCGGTGGCCCGCTCGGCCGCGAGCTCCGCCGCGAGCCCCTCCAGGGCGGTGCGGATCTCAAACACCTCGGCGATGTCCTTGAGGGAGATGTCCGCCACGTACGCGCCCTTGCGGGGAACCATGACCACGAACCCTTCCAGCTCCAGCTTGCGGATGGCTTCCCTCACGGGCGTCCGGCTGACCCCCAGCTCCTCGGCCAGCTGGATCTCCATCAGCCGCTCGCCAGGCTTGAGGGTGCCGTTGATGATGGCCTCCCGGATGGCCTCAAACACCAGCTCCCGCAAAGGCTTGTAATTGTCCAGCTTGATGGGCATCAGCGGCCTTGGCATCGGACACCCCTCCTCCCGCGATCATGGTCGGCGGCGGCCCGATCCCCTCGGGCTGCCGCCGGCCGGGCGGGCCCGACCGGCAGCTACGGGCAGGCCTGGGACTGGACCACCCGGCATCCTTGATCCCGGAACCGGCACGGCACCACAAAGGGCGCGGCATCTGCCAGCCGCCGGGCCAGCTCCCGGGCGTGGTCGGCGTCGGCCGCGAGGCCGAACACGGTGGGGCCGCTGCCGCACATGACGGCGCCCAGGGCCCCGGCCCGCAGCACCTGCTCCCGCAGCCGCGCGATCTCAGGGTAGAGACGGGCCGCTGCGGGCTCCAGGTCGTTGTGCAGCAGGCGGGCCACTGCCGCCACGTCCCGGCGCTGCAGCGCCTGCACCATGGCCGCCGCCCGCCCCGCCGCGCCGGGAAGAAACCGCGGAGCGGCCGGGCTGCCCGTGGCCCCCCCTGCGGCCCCGTTGGCGATGCCGGCCCGCACCTCCGCGCCCAGGGCCCCCGCGTACAGCTGATCGAACTGGCGGTACACCTCCGCAGTGGACACCGGGAAACCGGGATTGACCACCACCCCCGCCAACGGGGGCGCGGCCGGCACCGGCGCCAGCACCTCGCCGATGCCCCGGGCCACCGCCGTGCCCCCGTGGAGGCAAAAGGGAATGTCCGCCCCCAGCTGGACGCCGACGCGGGCCAGCGCGGCCTGGTCCAGCCCCAGCTGCCACAGCGCGTTGGCCCCGATCAGGGCGGCGGCCGCGTTGGCGCTGCCCCCGCCCAGGCCGGCGGCCACGGGGATGCGCTTGCGGATCCGGATCTCCAGGCCGCCCAACTGGCCCCGGTCCGGTGGCGCGGCCCTCCGCAAGGCTTCCACGGCCCGAGCCGCCAAGTTGGTCTCATCGGTGGGCACGCCGTCCGGACCCTCACACCGCACCGCGGTCCCGCCGGCTGTGGGCACCAGCTCCACGCAATCGGTGAGGTCGATGGTCTGCATGACGCTTTCGATCAGATGATATCCATCGGGCCGCCGCCCGTTGACGGCCAGGGTCAGATTCAGCTTCGCGGGCGCTTCGATGATCAGCAAGCCCGTCGCCTACTCCCCGCGTCCAACCAAATCCCGCAGCCAGCGCCAACCCCGCACCAGGAAGTTCGCGCGGCCAGCGTCGGCGGCGGCGATGGCGGGCACCCGCCCCACTTCCTCATCGCCCACGTAGGCCACGATCTCGCCGACGGGCTCGTCCACGGCCACCGGGGCCTGCAGGTTTTCCCGGGGCACCACCCGGTAGGTGACCCGGTTCACATCGGCCCGGTGGATAAAGGCCCGCAGGTCCTCGCCGGCCCGCACCGGCAGCTGTTCGGGCGTGCCGTCCCTGAGGTGCACGCTGCCCACGCCTTGGCCCTTGGGCAGCACCACGCGCCAGGCGAAGTTGTTGAATCCGTAATCCAGCAGCCGGGCGCTCTGGGACAGGCGGGCTTCGTCGCTTTCGGTGCGCAGCACCACCGAGATGAGGCGCACCCCGTCCCGCTGCGCGGTGGCCACCAGATTGTAGCCCGCGGCGTCGGTCCAGCCCGTCTTAAGCCCGTCGGCACCCGGGTAGCGCAGGATCAGCCGGTTGGTGTTGGTGAGCACAAAGGCCGGCCGCGAGCCCACCGCCTCCCGGAAGGTCGTCTGCCACGTCGAGGTCAGCTCCAGCACTTCTGGATATTTGGTGATCAGTTCCCGGGCCAGAATGGCCACATCCCGGGCCGTGGTCAAGTTGGGCTCCTGCCCCGGCGGCACCGGCAGCCCTTCGCTGTTGACATACCGGGTGTTGACCATGCCCAGCTCCCGGGCCCGTGCGTTCATGGCAGCGACAAAGGCCTCTTCGCTGCCGGCCAGGTGCTCGGCCACGGCCACCGTCGCGTCGTTGGCCGAGTTGATCGCGATGGCCTTGAGCATCTCCAGCAGGGTAAAGCTCTCGCCGGGCGCGAGCAGCGCCGTGGACCCGCCGATGCTGGCCGCGTACGGGCTGGTCACCACCCGGTCGTTCCACGAGGCGATGCCCTGCTCCACTGCCTCGTAGACCAGGAGCATGACCATGAGCTTGGCGAGGCTGGCGGGCTCCGTCTGCATGTCGGGGTTTTTGGACCAGAGAATGCGCCCCGTGCTGGCCTCCATCAGCAAGGCGGCCTCGGCCGGAATGTCAAACTGCAGCTGCGCGCTGGCCGGCAGCCCGGCCGCGCTGAGGGCCAGCGCCACGAGGCAAATCACGAGCCATCGTCGCCTTTGCACCGTCACAGCCTCCGCATCCCTTGGATCGTCTAGCGAATTCCGCAACTGCCATCGATCTCCTGCCGTGCCGCCATGGGGATTCCTTCCTCCGCCGGCCCCCCATTTTCCGGTGCCCGCAGGCCGGCCGTCATCATAGGATGTGCGGTGGGAGCGGGAGTGCGCCAGGGTGCGACGGCGCTAAAGGGGTGAAACCGGCATGTGGCAAGTGCGCGTCGCGCTCCGGCCCGGCGCCCGGGGCCCCGCCGTGGCCGAACTGCGCTGGCGCCTGGCAAAGCTGGGCTACGGCGAGCCGGGCGGCGGCAGCGGCTTCGATGAAGCCCTGGCCGCGGCGGTGCGCGCGTTCCAGGCCGCCGCGGGGCTGGTGCCCGACGGCATCGTAGGCCCCGCCACCTGGGGACGGCTTTATGCCTTGACCGGCGCCCCGTCCCACAGCCTGCGATGGGATCCTGCCGGGGCCCTGGCCGCACCGGGCCCCGGGTGCCGGGGCCGCTCCCTTCCCGCCCCCTCGCCCTGGGCCCCCAGGGCCGCCGAACCCCCGGCGGTCCGCATCGAGGTGTCGGTGACCCAGCGCCGCCTGGTGCTGCACACCCCCTCAGGGGCCGTCGCGTTTCCCGCCGCCGTGGGCCGGCCCGAGGCGCCCACGCCCACGGGGCGCTTTGCCGTCGCGGAGCTCGTCCCGCACCCGGGGCCGCCCCTGGGCACCCGTTGGATCCGTCTGGAACCCGACCTCTGCAGCATCCACGGCACCGACGAGCCGTGGCTGGTGGGCGGCGCCGTGACCCCCGGCTGCGTGTGCCTCTACAACAAGGATGCGGAATTCGTCTACCACCGCATCGCGCCCGGCACGCCCGTAGACATCCGCGCCTAGCCCGGGCAGGAGTTGCTGCGGTCTGCGGTAAACTGGACACGTGGTGCACGCAACCACCGCCCTGCGGGCCCGGCCGGGAGCCTGCGGCGGCGATTCCCAGGGAGGCTGACGGGCATGGCGCTTTCCATGGGCAAGCTGCGGGGCTTGCAACAGGTTTCCACGGACAAGGGCATCTTTGCGATTTTGGCCTGCGATCAGCGAGGCGCCCTGCGGCGCATGATGGAGAAGGCGGGCCGGTCCCCGATTACCTACGACACCATGGTGCAGATGAAACATGACATCGTCGCGCCCCTCGCGCCCCTCGCCACCGGCGTGTTGCTGGATCCCGAGTACGGCGCGGCCCAGCTCATCACCCGCGGCGCGCTGCCCGGGCGGGTGGGCCTGGTGGTGGCCCTGGAAGCCACGGGCTATGAAGACCGGGAAGGCGATCGGCTGACCAGGCTTCTCGACGGCTGGAGCGTGGCCAAGATCAAGGCTATGGGCGCTGCCGCCGTCAAGCTGCTGATTTACTACAATCCCCGGCGGGAAGCGGCGGCGGAACACCAGCGGCAGCTGGTGGCCCAGGTGGCCAAGGAATGCCAGGCCTATGACATTCCCTTTATGCTGGAGCCCGTCACCTACCCGTCCCGGGACGGCGACCAGGAAGGCTACATTCGGGAGAAGCCCGATCTGGTCGTGGAAACCGCCCAGCATTTCAGCGGCATGGGCGTGGACCTCTTAAAGATGGAGTTCCCCGTCCACCCCGAGGGCGACGACGATCCAGGCCTGTGGCGGGAAGCGTGCCAGCGGCTGGACGAGGCCTGCGGGCCGCCGTGGGCGCTGTTGTCGGCGGGGGTCGACTTTGACACCTACTGCCGGCAGCTGGAAACCGCCTGTCAAGCCGGCGCGTCGGGCTTTGTGGCCGGGCGCGCCATCTGGCGGGAGGCGGTGGAGATCACCGACGAGGCCGCCCGGCAGGCCTTCCTGGCCGGCGCCATGCCCGCCCGCCTGCAAAAGCTGGCGGACATCGCCGCGGCCCACGGGCGCCCCTGGTCCGCGCGGCCGTCCCATGCCTACTCGGCCGCCGATGCCCCGGCGGACTGGTACGCGGCCTATCCCGGCTTTGCCGGCTGAACTCCGGGTCGAGGCCGGCAGCCCGGGCTTGAGGCACTAATGGGACAGCGACGACCCGCGGCGGGGAATGCACAGCTTGCGGCCGGGCGGCAAAGGCGCTTCCGGATCCTCCAGCCACGGGTTCGCCGCCAGGATGCGGTCCACCGCCGTGTGGTACTGGTGGCTCAGCTTCCACAAGGTATCCCCCTCCTGCAGCACCACGAAGGTCCAGGTGGGCGGATCGGGGTCGGGCGGAGCCACCGCCACCGCCTCCACTACCGCGTCCCGGGCTGCGCTGCGGGTCAGGCGGACCGTGACGGCCAGCCGCACCTGGGCCTCAGCGGTTTCCCGGTTTAGGAGGTCCAGGACGACGTCTTCGACCCGCACGTCGGCTTGGGCCTCCAGGCCGGGCTCGGCGCCGGGCAGGGGCACGTCGCACTCAAAGGGGAGCGCGTCCTCCCAGCGCACGGCGTACACCGGCTGGCCCTGGCTGCGGCCGATGTAGAGGGCGTCCACGTCCGCCTGGCCCGCCACCACCACTTTGTCCTCCAGCACTAGCACATCCGCCACCCGCGCCTGGGCGCCCGCCGTGAGCAGCCGGTCGATGGGCGGGTAGCCCTGGGGCAGCTCCAGCGCGCCCGTCACCGCCGCCGGGTGGGTCCCGCCGCCCACCCATTCCTCCAGCGACACCGGCTCCGTCCGGCAGCGGATATCCAGATCGTCCGGACCGGCCACGCTTTCCACCAGCGCCAGTTCCTCCAGCCGGGCCAGCCGCACGGCCACCTCCACATCGGCCCACACCCGGATCTCTCGCCCGCCTTCGCCCGGGACCCCGTCGACGCTGGTGAGGCGGGCCTCCACGTGCACCGGCGCGCCCTCGGCGGCTTCCGGAAGCGGAAAGGTGTGCGCGAAGGGGGTCTGCTCCTGCCAGGCGCCGGTCCGCAGGCGCCCGTCCTGGTCCACGTACAGCACCCGGTAATCGACCACGCCGGCCACCGTCACCTCGCCCGCGGCGGCGATGGCCTGGGACGAGCGGGCCACCGCGGCCACGTCCACCACCCGGGCGCAGGGGGCCTCCGGCGGTGCGGCCAAGGCGCCGTCGACCGAAACGTGGGCCGTTCCGCGCCCCAGGACGTGCTCCACGGACACCGGGCTTTCCAACGCCTCCGCGCCGGCGGGCCAGGGGCCGCGCGGGACCGGCACCGTGGCCGTCTGCTCTTCGCTGGCGCGGGCGGCGACGGCCACCACGGCTTCCACGTCGATGCCGCGCCCATCGGGCCGGAGGGCCGCTTCCACCCCCGCGGATGCCGCCGTCACCTCCACCACCGCCCCGGGGTGAACCCCCGGGATCTCCACGGCCGCCTCAAAGGGCGCCGCCCGCCGCCAGCGGTGGCGATACAGGACCTCCCGCGCTTCCGTGGCCGGCAGATCCTCGTCCAGGCCCTCGGCCTCCCCATAAGCGGCTTCAGCTTCGATGTCCCCTATCGGGGACGCGGCGACGGGCACTTCTTCCTCGTGGGCATACAGAAGAACCACGTCGATCGCGCCCGCCACCGCCACCTGGTTGTCCAGGGGATCAACGTCGGTGACGATGGGGTACGCTTCCACCCGCACGATGCGGGCGATGTCGGGCAAGCCTGCCGGCAGCTCCAAGGAAGCGTCGGCGGCCGTCTGCTGGGTGGCGGCTCCCAGGGGCCGCTCCATGCGCAGCGTCTTGGATTCGAAACGGAAGTTCACGTGGACTCCCCCTTCGCCGGCACCATCTGCGGGATCTATATTCCGGACGGAAATGAAACATGCCGTCTTGTCATCATGCCGTCGCGTCCCCGGGGGCTGAGGGAAGCTTGTGCACCTTCCACCGCTCCCGCAGGGCGGTCCACACCCCGGCGTCCTCCTCCCCCATCGCGGACAAGTAGACCCCGCCCAGCCGCAGCCCCTCCACCAAGTCCAGCTTGCGGGCCAGGCTCTCCCGGTTTTCCAGCCACACCTCCCGCTCTCGCCCTTCCGCAACGCATTGAAACCGGGGCCGGCCGGCCGCCTCCTCCCAGTGGGGCCGGGTGCGGGCCCGGTAGGCCAGGCTGCGGGCCCGGGGCGCGCTCAAGGTCCCGGGCACGGCGGGCGAGGCGCCCTCCTCGCCCAGGCCAGGCAGGATGAGCGCCCCCACGGGCAACGCCAAGAGGCAGCGCCAGGGCGGCACCCGGCGGACCGCGGCCCGCAGGCGGCCGGCCAACTCCGGCGGCGCCAGGGGACGCCGCGGGCGGGCCCGCTCCGCCAGCACCGGGGGCACCAGCACCACCCGGTCCACGAGGCCGGCCACAGCTTCCCAGTCCACATCGTCGGCGGCCCGGGCCCAGAAGCCCCGCCTGTCCCGCAGCGGCACCGACACGATGACCTCGCGGCTCGCGCTGTGCAGCGCCGCGGCCACCCGGCGCACCAGGCGCAGCCAGCGGGGCCCGTCGCCAAAGCGCAGGCCGCCCAGGTCCAGGTGCACGCCCGTGACCCCGGGGACGCGGCTCCAGTCCAAGGCCCGCTGGACCCACCGGTCCCGCTCCCGCCCCCCGTGCAGCAGCTGCTGCACCTGGCCCGGCCCGTAGCTGCCCGGCAACAGCGCGGGCGCCCGCCGGGTGTGCAGCGTCACCCACACGGGCAGCCCCAGCGCCGTCGCGGCGGCGGCCGCTTCTAAGGCCGCCGGATCGTCGCCAGGCCCCCCGGCGGCCACCACCGCGGCCGCCGAGACCAGGCTCGCCCGGCGCTGCAGCGCCCGCAGCCCGGCGGCCTGGCCCGGGCCGGGTTTGACCTCGGCCGCCACCACCCGCTCCCACAGCACCCAGCGCTGTCCCGGCGCGGGCTGGGCCCGGGGCGGCAGCCCCAGCGCCCGGCGCAGCGCCGCCGGCGAGAGCTGAAGCGCCCGCGCGGCATCGGCCAGGGACTGGCCGGGGGCCAGCGCCAGCGGCCGCCTGAGGGCCAGCACGGCCGGATCCCGCAGCACCGACAGCACCTGGGGACCCGCGATCCCGTCCACCCGCAGGCGGCAATCCCGCTGCAGCTCCCGCACGGCCTCCGCGGTCTGGTGGCCGTATACGCCGTCGGCGGGCCCCGGATCATAGCCCAGTTCCCGCAGGCGTTCCTGCAGCGCCTGCACCGCGGGGCCCCGTTGGCCCGGGCGCAGCGGAGCGCGGCCCAGCGGTCCGAGGACGCGGCACCACGGCACCCCGGCCCACCCCTTTCGAGGTCCGGTGTCTTCATGGATGGGTATGCGGCGCTGCCAGGCTTCAGAATTGCACATCCAGCGCGGCCAGCACGTTTTGGATGCGATTGCACACCGTGGCCTGCGGGGACCCCGCGAACAGGAGCCCCACCGCGCGGTTGCCCTCGTCCAGCACCAGGGAGCCGCTGTCACCGGGCTGGGCCAAAGGCGAGGTGACCACTTGATCGCAGAAGCGGGCCACCACCCCTTCGCCCAGGGCGACGTTGAGGGTGGCGCCCAGGGCCATGACCTCGCCCTGAGTCAGCCCGCTGGTGCGGCCGCTCTTTTTCACCCGCATGCCCACCTCGGCCTCGGCCACCCCCTGCACGCGGCCCACTTCCAATATCCTGGGGGTGATCGCGTCGGGGGCCACCGGGCGGGCCACCGCGCCGTCCACCAGGTTTTCGGCGTCATCCAGGCGCACCAGCTGCAGCTGATAGCGGGGCAGAAGCAGGCGCAGGGCGGCGTTGAGGACCCGTTGGGCCCCGCGGGCCACAGGACAGGCCGGGACGGCGGCCACAGGGACCACCGGCACAAAACGCAAGAGGTGGCCGATGACGTCCCGTTCGACGGTGCCCCCGTCGTAGGGTCCGGGCTGCAGCACCGGGTCGCCCACGGCCGCCCGGCCGTCGTCGCCGGTAGTCTGGTTGGCGATGACATGGTTGTTGGAGAGGATGAGCGGCTCCCCGGTCTTGGCGTCCCGCACCACGGCCCCAAAGGTGCCGGCGGTCACGGCCACATGGCCCAGGCTGACCCCCGGCGGCGCCGGCCGCAGGCGGGCGGTGCGCGGAGAGGGCAGGGGCGCAACCAGCAGCCGCACCTCGCCCACTTCGATGACGTCGGTGGGCCGGGCGTCGAGGACGGCGGGCACTCGCTCCCGGGCCTTGAGGGCCGCAGCGGGCACTTTGCGCCGCACAAAGACGACCATGCCCTGCTCACCCGTCTTGCGCCCGCGGGTGCGCTTCTCGCCCCAGCCGCAACCCACCACATTGGGCAGCCCCAGCACCTGGTCCCGCCAGCGACGGACCCATTGGGCCCGCTCCGACACCATGGAGGAGGACCTCCTTCCCCCCGGCACATCGTGCCTGCTCCATCAAGCTATGCGGGAGGCGGAAGAGACTGTGCGAAAAGTTCCCGGGGGATGAGCGGGCCGTCCCGAGGCTGCGCAGACGTTGTCGGCGGGGCCGCGGGCCGGCGGGAAAGCAAAAAAGCCCGGCGCCGATGCGCCGGGCTCAGGATGGCATGCCCCGCCCGCAGGCCTGCGCGGGCGGTACGGCTGGCCCTAAGGCCAACGGGGCCTACAGGTTCGCGACCCCGATCTGCTTGTCGTCCACGGTCACCTCAACGGTGGAAGTGAGCACGTCCGCGTACGAGTAGGACATGCGGTTGGTCACGCCGCCGCGCTTGTCCAACCGGATGACAAAGACCTTGGGATAGGTCTGCTCCAAGACGCCCTCTTCCTCGATGAACTTGCGGCGTCCACGATTGGCCCGCAGCTTGACGCGCCGGCCGACATACATCTCCAGGTCGCGCCGGATATCTTCGAGGCTCTTGCGGTTGGCGGCCACCGGTCATCACCTCTTTCGCACTCTCGTACCTTGTGCATTTTACCACGTTTCCCGGTGGCTGTCAAGAAAAACAGCTATTATAGCAGAGGCCGCGAAAAGCTGTCAAGGCACGTTTGCAAAAATCGCCTCGTAGGGCCCACGTGGCGTAGCCTGGGCGCGGCGGGGCGGGCAGGAGGGGAACCGGCCGGGGTTCACTTGGTGTACTTGTCGGCCACGGTCATGGCGCCGTAGGAGTCGGGCTTGATGCGGGCGTCGAAGCCGGAGCCCACCACCATGCCCACGACCTCGCGAATGAGGTCCCGGGTCTGGCCGTTTTCGCCCACGTCCAAGTGGATCTCCACGTCCATATCCGCATGGCCGTTTTCCGCCATGCGCTCCGCGATTTGGCTGGCCAAGCCCAGGCTGCGGGCGGTTTCGTAGAAGATGCGCTGGCGCAGGGACCGGTGCACCCGTTCCCGCTCCCGGGTGTAGTAGTACCGGGCGCCCTTTCCCTGGCGGTGGATGATGATGGCGGTGACGAAGCAGGTCTCTTCTCCCAGCTGGGAGTCGGAGCCGACGATGACCTTGTAGCGCGCGTCGGGCGCCTCGTCCACATAGGCCATCATATCGGCGAACACTTCGTCAAAGGACATCCGCCCTTTGGAGGGGCTGATGAACACCATCAAGACTGCCACCTTTCGCGTCCAGTATAGCACTTGCGAAAGGTGTGCACAACAAACCCCAGCTAGCCGCCGGGGCTGGGATTCGCTGGGAGCCCGGTCCGGCGCCCGCCCCGACTACGCCCTCGGCTCCCCCTGGGCCCGCCGAAGGGCGGCGGCCAGCCGCACGAACTCCTCCACGCTCAAGGTCTCGCCCCGGCGGCGCCCGTCGATCCCTGCCGCCGCCAAGGCCGCGGGCACGGCGGCTTTGTCCCAGGGGCCCGCGGCCGCCTGCAGCGCGTTGCGCAGCGTCTTGCGCCGCTGGGCAAAGGCGGCCCGCACCACGGCCGACACAAAGGCGCCATCGCCCGCCTCGGGGGGCAGAGGCCGCGGCGTCAGGCGCACCACCGCCGACTCCACTTCCGGCGGCGGGAAAAACACCCCGGGCGGCACCGCGGCCACCATGTCCACCTGGGCCCGCAGCTGCACGGCCACGGTCAAGGCGCCGTAGTCCTTGCTGCCGGGCCCGGCCATGAGCCGCCGGGCCACTTCCTTTTGCACCATGACCACCGCCAGGGAAAGGGGCAGCTCCTCCTCCAGGAGGCGCAGGAGGAGGGGACTGGTGATGTAGTAAGGCAGGTTGGCCACGGCCTTAGCGGTGCCGCCGGGCCCGGGCGGGTGGTCGGCCAACAGCCCCGCCAAATCCGCCGACAGCGCGTCCTCGTGGACCAAGCGGACCCGGGGATGGCCGGCAAACAAGTCCCGCAGCCAGCGCATGAGGCCTGCGTCCACCTCGACCGCGATGACGTGGCGAACCCGCTGCGCCAGCTCCCAGGTGAGCACGCCCAGTCCAGGGCCGATCTCCAAGACGGTATCCGCCGCGGTCAGCCGGGCCGCGTCCAAGATCTTGGCCACGATGTGCCGGTCCACCAGGAAGTTCTGGCCCAGGCCTTTGCGGGGCGCGAGGCCGTAGTGGGCCAGCACCGCGGCCGCTCCCGAGGGTGTGGCCAGCCGGCTGGGGTCCACCGGCCATCCCCTCCCGGAGGCCGCCAGCGCCGGCGAAGCTTCCGGCCCAGGGCCGGTGGTGCGCGGTTTCCGGTCAGTCAACGAGGATGTACACCTTCACCCAGCGCCGGCCGTAGTGGAGCGCTTCCCGGTAGGTGTCAAAGGCCAGGTCAATGCGGTGGCCCCGGATGGCGGAACCCACGTCGGCCGCCAAGGCGATGCCGTAGCCGGGGATGTAGACGCGGGTGCCCAGGGGGATGACTCCCGGGTCCACCGCCACGACGCCGTGGCCCGCGGGCACACCCGTAGCGGTGCGCCCGTCGGCCCACCGGCCCGTACTCTCGGGGCCCGGGTAATAGGCGGTCGCTTCCATCTCCAGCATGTCGCTGTAGCGGATGAGCCCCGCCGGCGTCTGCATGACCCGCACGATGACCCGGGTGCCGACGCCGATGATCTCGGCCCGGGGCTCCTGCACCACGGTGGTGGACAGGACCGTCTCCTCCACCAGCTCCCCGTCTTCGTAGACCCGGCGCACCCGCTCCTCGGCGAGGCCCGGCCGGCCCTCCCGCAAAAGGCCCACCCGGCCCTTCTCCCACTTAGGTTCGGCCCAGCGCCACGTTTCGTAAGGGATGGTCACCTGCCGCACGATCTCTTCGGCGTGCACCCGGGTGACCCGGATGACCGTGCCCGGCGTCATGGGGGTGTCCGGACTGGGCACCACCCGGTCCAGGGGGCCCAGCTCCACGCCGGCTTCCTGGAGAAACTCGCCCACCGTACGGGCGACCAGGCGCAGGTCCCGCCGCTGGCCGTCCACGGCCACCACCCCCGGCACGGCCCGCTCGATGGCCACGGTCATGCCCGGCCGCAGCGGCGCGTCGGGACCCGGGGCGATGCGGTCGCCTTCCGCGATGGGCACCTGCAGCTGCTGCAGCGCGTCGGCCACCGTCCCCCTAAAGGCCTCGGCCCGCACGATGTGGCCGTCGTCGACAACGGTGACGCCCCGGATGACCCATGTGGGCGAAAAGGCCACCAGGACGTAGATGAGGGCCAGCATCACCAGGCCCTTGACCCGTTCGTCACGGAGCTGTGGCATCGGCATCCCCCGGGATAAACCGGCCCAGGCGGGTCCGGATCTCCTCCTCGGACAGCTCGTCAAGCCTGTCCACTAGATCAAAGATTTCCGCGAGATCGGCTTCGCTGATGACGCCCCGGCGGGCCAGCCCCTCAAAGGCAGCCAGAAAGCGCAGCTTCAAGCGTTCCATATCCTCAAACAGTTCCATTGGCCCCTCACCCCGATCCCCAGGGCCGGCCCGGCGGGTCCTGGGCACCGCTGGGTGCCCGGGCGGCCGCCCGGGCCCATCCCCAGGCGGCCGCCTTCACACTTCGTGCACGTCGATAAAGCGGGTGTACTCCTTGATGAACCGCAGCTGCACGGTGCGGGTTTCGCCCTTGCGCTGCTTGGCAAAGATGACCTCCACCAGTCCCTCGGTGCCCTGTTCCCGGGCCCGCTCGGGGTAGTAGTAGTCGTCCCGGTAAAGGAAGATCACCACGTCGGCGAACTCCTCGATGTTGCCGCTGTCCCGCAGGTCGCTCATGACAGGCCGCTTATTGTCCCGGGATTCCACGCCGCGGTTGAGCTGGGACAGGAGAATGATGGGCACCTCCAGCTCGCCCGCGAGGTCCCGGATCTCCCTCACGATGTCGCCCACCACCAGCGCCCAGTTCTTGTTGGTGGCCGCCGGCGGCTTGATGAGCTGCAAGTAGTCGATGATGATGAGGCCCAAATTGGGTTCCTCGGCCTTGACCTTGCGGGCCTTGGCCCGGATCTCGCTGACCGTAAGCCCCCGCCGGTCGACGATCTTGATGGGCAGCTGGTACA
>Ga0079224_100006768_pt1 | contig 15278 bp, 11 predicted proteins | sample Stecom2015_FD_80414 | JGI IMG/M metagenome (GOLD analysis project Ga0079224, IMG submission 80414) | Agricultural soil microbial communities from Utah to study Nitrogen management - Steer compost 2015 | ecosystem: Environmental > Terrestrial > Soil > Agricultural land | place: USA: Utah...
CGCGGCTCGTAGGTCTCCCTCCACGCGGCGATCTGCGGCAGGTGCGGCTTGCAGATCCCGCAGCTCACGGCCCAGAAGTGGACGAGGGTGATCTTCCCCTCGAGGTCGGCGGCCCGGACGGGATCGCCGCCGATCCAGTCGGTCGCTCCGGAGAGATCGGGCATGGGAGTGCGGAGCTTGAGCGCCATGATTCGTCCTTTCTTCGAAGCTGGCTCCCCCCACGGGGGAGGAAACTTTGTACGCTAGAAGGATGCGCAAAGGGGACCGGGGTTTCCTCCCCCCGGTGGGCCCCGGCATGCGCGCTTTCCGCTTTCGGTTCTCCAGGGGTCGCATACCACCATGCATCTGCCTCCCGCGATCGTCCGCCTGCTACCCTGGCTGCTCGCCGTCTTCGGCGGCGTCCTCTTCGGCCTGGGCTATCCCGACCAAGAGCTCTGGCTGCCGGCCTGGTTCTGCTTCGTGCCGCTGCTCTTCGCGCTGCGCGACGTGACCTCGTGGAAGCGCGCGCTCGCCCTCTCGTGGGCCATGGGGCTCGGCGCCCACCTCTACGTCTACCCCTGGCTCATCCGCATGTTCCGGGAGTTCGCGCACCTCCCCCTGCCGCTCGCCCTGCTGGGCTACCTGCTGCTGTCCGTCGCCCAGGCGGGCTCGGTGGCCGCCTGCGGCTTCGGCGCGTGGGCGCTCGCCCGCCGCACACCTCTTTCGCTCGGTGCGGCGCTGCCCATCGGCGTGGTCGCCGGGGAGATGCTCTATCCGCTGCTCTTCCAGAGCTACTTGGCGAATACGCAGGCCGGGCTACCGCTCGTCACCCAGATCGCCGACCTCGGCGGGGCGGTGATGGTCTCGGGCCTGATCGGCCTGGTGAACGGCGGGATCTTCGAGCTCGTCGCGCGGCGGCGGGTGCGCCTCTTCGCCGGCGCGGTGGCCGCGCTCGTCGCGGCGGTGGTCTACGGCCAGGTGCGCATCGGGCAAATGGAGGCGCTCGAGGCCGAGGCACCCCGGCTGAAGACGGCCATCGTCCAGGCGAACGTGGGTGCGGGCGACAAGCACCGCCGCGCGAGCGAGGGCATCCAGCGCTACCGCCGCATGACCGACGAGGCGATGCGCATCCCGGACATCGGGCTGGTGGTCTGGCCGGAGAGCGGGCTCAACCGCGCCGTGCCCGCCGGTACCGAGAACATCGGCTCGATGGTGGCGAGCCGGGTGAAGACGCCGATGATCGTCGGCGCGCTGCGCGTGGAGCTTGGGGAGCGGAGAAGGGTGTGGAACACCGCCCTCGCCCTCGAACCGGGCGGGCGCATCATCGGCCACTACGACAAGATCGAGCTCCTCGCCTTCGGCGAGTACGTCCCCGGCGCGGAACTCTTCCCCAAGATCTACGACTGGCTGCCCTACTCCTCGCAGTTCGAGCGGGGCACCGTCCGCGATCCCCTGCCGGTGGGGCCGTACCGCCTCGCCACCAACATCTGCTACGAGGACATCCTCCCCCGCCTGGTCCGCAGCCTGATGAATCCCATCGACGAGGCGGGGACGCGCCCCCACGCGCTGGTGAACCTCACCAACGACTCGTGGTACGGGCCTTCCGAGCCGCCGATCCACCTCGCGCTCGCGACCTTCCGATCGATCGAACACCGCCGCTGGATGATCCGCTCCACCTCGACGGGGATCAGCGCCTTCATCGATTCCGCGGGGCGCATCGTGAAGCGGTCCGGCTACGAAACGGCGGAAATCCTCGTGCACGACGTCCCGATGATCGCGGCGGGGCCGACGGTGTACGGACGCGTGGGCGACCTCTTTGGCTGGCTGACCACCGCCGCCGCGATCGCGCTGCTGGCCGTCGGACCGCGGCTCGCGCGCCGCGAGGAGATGCAGGGCGAGCGCGAGGCGGCGTGAGCGTCGCTCCGGCGTACGACCGCCGGGGCGCTCAAAGCTTGCGCCACCGTGCCGGTAGCGGATCTTCCACCGAGATGAAGTAATCGGCGCGACGGTTGCGCGGCTCGTCGGACTCGTCCGGCGTGGCCACGAGCGGGCGCGACTCGCCGAATCCCGTGTAGAGGATCGGGATGGTGACGCCCCGGTCGCGGAAGTAGCGGGCGATGGCTTCGGCGCGCCGAAGCGACAGCGTCATGTTGGACGCCGCATCGCCGACCGTGTCGGTGTGGCCGGCGACGTAGAGCTTCATCATCCCCTTCGGGATCGCCTCGCCGTAGCGTCGGATCGTCGTCCGGATGGTCTCCAGCACGGCGTCGAGCTTCGGCCTTTCGTGCTCGGGGATGTCCCATTTGCCCGTCTCGAAGATCACGTCGTCGTGGGCGACCGTCACCTTCCACGGGAAGACCTCGTGGGTGAAGAAGAAGGTCTCGGTGTCGTGGCAGACCAGGGCGATGCGCAGCACGACGTCGTCATCGCCATGCGGCGCCCACGACACCACGACGGGATCGCCCTCCCGCACCTCCGAGCCGAAGCGCGTCACGCCCTTGCGCTCCGGCTTGCCGTCGAAGGTCACGGTGTACTCGCAGTGGCTCGGCTGTCCGCCCCGGATGGCGAAGCGCAGCGTGCCCGCCTTGGCGTCGAACTCGCCCTCCCCCTCGAGCCGCTCGAACCGAAGCCCTTCCGACACGTACACGGAGAACGAAAGCGGCATCTCCCCTTCCGTTCCGTCGGCGAAGGTCACCGCCAGCGTTCCCGCCCAGCGGCTGCGGCCGACGGGCGCGTCGATGGAGAGCTCCTGGCGGTGTCCGGCCTGGATCGAACCGGCGCGCAGGGTGAGGCGCTTTTCGCCGGGACCGGTGAGCCGCACCGTCGCCTGCGAGACGGTCTTGTTCGCGATGAGCACGAGGGCGGGCTGGCCCTGTCCGCGCAACGCCTTGTCCCGGAGCTCGAGCTGCAGATCGTCGGCGCGCGCGGAGAAAGGAAGGAGGAGAAGGAGGAAGAGAAGCAGCCGGCGCATGGGAGGATCGGTGCCACCGCGAGGCTGTGGAATCAAGCACGGGGGAAATCCCGGGGGGACGTACCGGCCGAGCTGTGGTACAAGGTCGTCCCTCCATGGACCGACCCACGGAACGAACCCGCCGGCCGCGCGGGGGCCTGTCCCGGCTGCTGATGCTCTTCGCGGTCTCGGCCGTCTCCTTCTGGCTGGGGCGGCTCTCGGTGCAGCAGGAGCTGGAGCGGCTGCGCGAGGAGCGGGCGAAGGACCGCCCGCCCAGCCTGCAGGCGGCGCCCACGCCGCCGGCCGCGCCCGCGCGGGAGGAGGAGTCTGCGGCGCCGGAATCCCAGGTCGAGGCGGAGCCTCCCGCCCGCGTCGCCGAGGCGAAGCGCCCCGCACCCAAGGCGGAGCCCGCCCCCGCGCCCGGCGAGATGCGGGAGCTCGCCGTGGAGATCCGCGGCTCGGTCACCCGCACCCTGCACGAGGCGGTGGGCAAACGGCTCGGCGATCCGCTGGCGCAGGTGACGGGGCGCCTGCTCGTGTGGTGGCTCGACGTCGCCCGCGATCTGCGCAAGGGCGATGCGCTGCGCCTGATCTACGACGTGCCGGAGGGCTCGGAGCCGCGCATCCACGCCCTCTCCTACACCTCCAACAAGTTCGGCAAGACCTTCGAAGCCTTCCGCTTCCAGGCGCCCGGCGCCGAGTTCCCGCGCTACTACGATCGCGACGGCAACGAGGTGGAGCTTCGGCTGGAGCGCTCGCCGATCGAGCGCTACGAGCAGATCACGAGCCTCTTGCGCGACGGTCGCGGCCACCAGGGAGTGGATTTCAAGGCGCCCACGGGCATGCCCGTGGTGGCGCCCTTCGCCGGCGTGGTGGCGCGCACCAACTTCAACCAGAGGGTCAACGGCCGCTGCGTGGAGATCGAGGACGCCCAAGGCAGGCGATTCCTCTTTCTGCACCTGGCCGAACTCGCGCCGGAGATGCGGCCCGGAGCGCGCGTGACGCGCGGACAGCTCGTGGGCTTTTCCGGGAACACCGGGCGCTCCACGGCGCCGCATCTGCACTACCAGATCATGTCGAAGGCCGGGCGCGTGCTGGACCCGATGAAGGTCCACGAAACCTACCGGGTCCGCCTGCCGCGCGAACACCTCCCCGCCTTCCGGGAGGCGGTGGAGCGCTACGATCGTCGCTTCCGCGTGGCGGCGGCGGACTAGCCGATCGGTCCCGGAGACACGAAGGGCCCGTCCGAAGAACGGGCCCCGTGCATCCGATGCGATTTACCAGCCGGGGTCGAAATCGTCGCGGCGGCGCCGACCACCGCGGCCGCGCCGATCCCGACGATCCCCGTAGTCCGAAGGCGGAGGCCCGTAGGGATCGAAGTGCGCCGGCGACGCCTCGTAATCCCTGGGACCACGGTTACCGCGGAAACCGCCGCGCTCCCGGCCCCGACCCTGGCCACCGAAGCCGCCACCGTGGGGGCCGCCCGGGCCGCGGGGAAGCCGCTCTCTCGCCTCTTTCACGCCGAGTGCGCGACCCTGAAAAATTCGGCCATCGAGTTCCTCGATGGCCTGAGCCGCCTCCTCGTCGGTGCTCATTTCCACGAAGGCAAAACCTCTCGGTCTTCCCGTTTCGCGGTCCGTGACGATGTGAATGTCAACGACAGTCCTTCCCCCTTCCGAGAAGATGTCTCTGACATCTTCCGCGGTGGCGGAGTAAGGCAGGTTTCCGCAGTAGATCCTCTTACCCATGTGCTCGTGCGCCCTCGCGAGGAGGGCGCTTCCTATCGTCGCAATCTTGCAGGCCTTCCGTTCGCCCGAGGCACCACGCCTCCATCAGACTCGCGAACGGAATCGACTCGGCAAGCTTCCGTGCGACGATTCGACGCTAGTCCCAACGCCGGGGTGAGTCAATGGCCCCCACGTCGATTTCGGGGGGCCACGTCGAAAACCCACCCCGGAAGGGGCATGGGTGTCGAGAATCGTCAATCCCGCTCGAGGTAGGTGTAGCCGGAGAGCCCCTCCTCGTACGCTCGCAAGAGGCGACGCGACTCGTCGATGGTGAGCTTGCCCGCGCGCAACGCCTTCTCCGCCGCGCGGCGCACGCGCGCGACGAGGTTGTCGCGCGAGTAGCTCACGTACGCGAGCACCTCGGTGACCGTGTCGCCCGGCTCGACGTGATCGATCACGTAACCTTCGTCCTCGTGGAGGCTCACCTGAACGTCGTTGGTGTCACCGAACAAGTTGTGCAGATCACCGAGGATCTCCTGGTATGCACCCACGAGGAAGATCCCGATGAAATAGTCCTCGCCGTTGAGCGGATGGAGTTCGAGCACGTTCTTCACGTCGCGACGACCGATGAAGTGCTCGATTTTTCCATCCGAGTCGCAGGTGATGTCCGCGAGGATGGCGCGGCGCACCGGTTCCTCGATGAGCCGGTGGATCGGCATCACCGGGAAGAGGTGATCGATCGCCCAGGAATCGGGGAGGGACTGAAAAACCGAGAAATTACAGAAATATGTGTCGGCGAGCGCGCGCGGCAGCCCCTCGAGCTCCTCGGGAATCTCATCCAACTCGCTCGCGAGCTTGTGGATCTTGTGCAGCAGGCTCCAGAAGATGTTTTCGGCGAGCACGCGCTGGCTCAGGGGCAGGTGCCCCAGGTTGAAGAGCTGGAGGCTCTGCTCCTTGAACTCGATGGCGTCGTGGTACGCCTCCTGGAGGTTCTTGCGCGTGACCTCGTGGTAGGTGTCGAAGAGGTTGCGCACCACGGGCGGGGCATCGTCCGGGAGCTTGTCGGGCACCGCTCGGCTCTGGAACTCGGTGGTGCCGAGGACGTCGCAGACGAGCACCGCGTGGTGCGCCACGATCGCGCGGCCCGACTCCGAAACGATGTTCGGATGGCGCACGCCCGCCTCGTTGCAGATTTCCGCCAGGCCGAAAACGATGTCGTTGGCGTATTCCTGCAACGTGTAGTTCATCGAGGAGGCGAAGTTGGTCTGCGAGCCGTCGTAGTCGACACCGAGGCCGCCGCCCACGTCGAAGTACTGGATGGGAGCGCCGGCCTTGACCAGCTCCACGTAGAAGCGACCCGCCTCGCGGATGGCGCTCTTGATGGCGCGGATGGCGCTGATCTGCGAGCCGAGGTGGAAGTGGAGCAGCTCGAAGCAGTCGAGCAGCTCGTTCTTCTCCATGAAGGCCATCGCCTCGAGGACCTCGGGCGAGGAGAGGCCGAACTTGGAGCGATCGCCGCCGGAGGCTTCCCACCGGCCCGAGCCGCGGGTGGAGAGCTTGACGCGGATGCCGATGGAGGGTCGGATGCCGAGCCGCTTGGACACCTCCGCGATGAGGAAGAGCTCGGAGAGCTTCTCCACCACGAGGATGACCTTGCGATCCAGCCGCGAGGCGAGGAGCGCCGTCTCGATGTACTCCTCGTCCTTGTAGCCGTTGCAGATGATGAGGGCCTCGGGATCCTCCAGCATGGCCATCACGGCGAGCAGCTCGGGCTTGGAGCCCGCCTCCAGGCCGTAGGCGTAGGGACGGCCGGCCTTGAGGATCTCCTCGACCACGTTGGCGACCTGGTTGACCTTGATCGGATAGACCCCGCGGTAGACGCCCTTGAAGTCGAATTCCTCGATCGCGCGCGCAAAGGCCTCGTTGAGCTCCTGCACGCGGCGGCGGAGGATGTCACTGAAGCGGATGAGCAGCGGCAGGCCGATGCCCCGCCGGCTCACCTCGTCGACCAGCTCCTTGAGGTCGGCGGTCGGACCGCCCGGACCGTAGGGATGGACGACGACGTTCCCCTTCTCGTTGACGCCGAAGTACGGATGTCCCCACGTCCGGATCTCGTAGGTCTCGATGGAGTCCGCCAGGGTCCACTTACGAGGTACTGCGATCGCCAATGACTTCTCCTTCACGTCCCGGCGAGGACACGGCCAGATGGATCGCGGCGCTCTACAACCAAACGCCCCGGAGATCAATTCACATCCGGCGACAGCCGGAGTCCGATGGGTAGGGTGTCGCCGAACACGCGCACCCGATCCTGCTCCGTGAGCTCGCCGCCCTCGAGGACGAGGGTGCGCCAGGAGGCCGGCGCACCGGCCGCCGCGAGGCGCTCGGCCACCCGCTCGCGCAGCCCGTCGGGAAGGTCGCGATGGCGATCGCCCGTCTTCGTGGCGATGTGGGCGGCGGCGAAGGCCGCGCCCTCGGCCCGCTTCCAATCGAGCGCGAGCAGGCGATCGACCCAGGCGGCCGCCGTCTCGGGCGGGACGACGTCGTGGACGCTCCCGTAGAGAGGGCGGCGGGCGCCGAGCCGACCGATGGGCCAGTACGAACCCTTCCCCTCCTTCTCGATGCGGTGGAAGATCCAGCCGGCCGCCTCCTCCTTCTCCGCCGGCGCGAGGCGCTCGAGCGCGCCGAGCATCCGCGCCATCTCCTCGAATCCCTCGGCCCGCGGTCCCTTCGGCCGCTTGGGAACGCGGCCCTTCGGCGGCTCGAGCCAGGGCTTCACCCAGAGGAAGAGCTTGCGGTGCATCTCGGCGGAAAGACCGCCGGCGACCCGCCGCCAGAGGATCCACCACTCGGCCCAGTTGGCCTTCTCGGTGGTGTATTGCACGCCCTGCTCGAAGAGTTTGGCGAGCTGCTCCACGCGCCAGGCGTCGAGGGGGGCGCCGTAACCGGGTCGGAGGAGGTAGCCGGCGAGCTGGAAGAAGATGCGCTCGTGGTCAAAGGAGCGCCGCCTCCGCCGTGCGCCCCCGAAGACCACGCCCCAGAGCTCGCGGTTGACGGCCGAGCTCCAGGCGTCGCGCGGGCCGAGCACCTTCTCCAGATTGCGCCAGAGCTGCTTGATCTCGCGGGGGTCGACGTTTTCGGCGCGGGCGCCGTAGGCGCGCTCGACCAGGGCGCGGGCTTCGTGGAAGCGGGCGGGGAGCGCCTGGATGGGCGCGACCTCGGCGCCGCCGCCCACGTCGCCGCGCAGCGAGAACTCGAGCCGCCACCGCCGCGCCGGCGGCTGCAGGCTCTCGAGGTGGAGTTCGAGGGTACCGATCTCGGTGAGGGCGGAGGCGACGCGCACCGGAAGCATGCGGTCGCGCTCCCCGGCCTTCTCCGTCTCGAGCACGGTGTGCAAAGGAGGCAGCGCGTCGAGGCCCTCGACTTCCACGATGGCGCCGAGCGGGTCGTAGCGGTCGCGGGTGGAGGCGTAGAGCGGGAAGCGCACGGGCTGGCCGAGGCGCAACTCGAAGCGCTCCGATTCGACGCGGCGCGCGCTCCCCTCCTCCATGCCGCGCGGGACGACGCAGAGGGCGCGGTCGCCCTCCAGCCCGAGGTAGTAGCTGCGCGGCGAGCCGCCCTCGATGCGCACGCCGAGGCCGCGCCGGACGAGCCCGTAGTAGGCCGCGCCGCGCGCCACCGCGAGGTCGAGGGAGGGATGGGCGAGCAGCGGCACGGGTGCGCCGAACCAGCCCTCGAAGACCTCGGAGAGACGCCGCCGCACCTCGGGGGCGAGGAAGACGCCTCCGTTGAGGAGGACGGCGTCGGGCCGCGGTAGGCCGTCGCGGATCTCCACCCCCGTCTCCGCGGCGGCCTGGACGTGTTTGCGCAAGAAGGCGTTGAGGTGGCGGGAGATGGCCGGGTCGGCGGCGTAGGGAAGGCCCAGCTCCGTCAGGCCGAGCTTGCGGCGCAAAGGCGCCTCGTCGGGCGCGGTGCGGGGGAGGAAGCCGTCCAGGAGGATCGCCTGCGCCTCGCTCCGCCCGAGCTCGACGGCGCGGGCGCCGCCGACCAGCCGCCGGCCGCTTCCCGGGAGGGCGACGCGATAGCTCTCGGGCGCCTTGCCGGAGAGCAGCGTCTCTTTGGCGATGCGCGCGCTCTGGACCAGCGCGGCCCAGTCGGCGGGACCGAGCCGCTCGCCGAGGCGCTCCTCGACGTGCCGCGCGAGCGTGACGTCCATGTTGTCGCCGCCGAGCATGAGGTGGTCGCCGACGGCCACGCGCTCGAGCCGCGGCGGCCCGGCCTCCGTCGGCTCGACGCGAACGAGCGTGAAGTCGGTGGTCCCGCCGCCCACGTCCAGGACGAGGACGAGCCGGAGCGTGCCGAGGGCCTTCAGGGCCTCACCGCCCTGCCGGAGGTAGTCGTAGAAGGCGGCCTGCGGCTCCTCGAGCAGCCGCAGCTTCTCCAGCCCCGCCTCGCGCGCGGCCTGCACCGTGAGCTCGCGCGCCACCTGGTCGAAGGAGGCGGGGATGGTGAGGACGAGCTCGAGGAATTCCAGCGGATGGGCGGGATGCAGGCTCTTCCACGCCGCGGCCAGGTGGCGAAGGACGCGGGCCGAGGCCTCGACGGGCGAGATCTTCGGCACGTCCTCGGGGGCGCCCCACGGGAGGATGGGCGCGCGCCGGTCGGCGCCGGGATGGGAGAGCCAGCTCTTCGCCGAGGCGACCAGGCGCATGGGGACGCGGGCACCCAACCGCCGCGCCCACTCCCCGACCACGTGGTCCGGCTCGCCCCAGGGCAGGCGCGTCCCGCCCTCGGGAAGCTCTCCGGCGGCCGGGAGGTAGACCACGGAGGGGAGGAGCGGAAGGGCCGCGGTCTCGCCCGGACCGACGAGCTGGGGCACGGCCAGCGTCTCGATCGCCTCGCGCCCGCTCGGGCTGAAGGCGAGCGCCGAGTGCGTGGTGCCGAGATCGATGGCGACGACGAAGGACGGTTGCCGGGCTGCCATGAATCGCCCTTCTTAACGGCAGCCGGCGCCGAATGCGAGGGGCAGGCGGCGCGAACGCGGCGACGCGTCGGGGCGACGGGCGCCCGGAACTAGAAGAAGCGGAAGTACTTGGCGTGCTGCTGCATGCGCGTGAGCCGCTCGTGGCGCATCGCCGCCTGCATGGCCTGGTCGATGGCCTCGAGGTCGACGTAGCTGCCGTCCTCCATGCACCACGCCCAGTCCTCGCCGGTGCGGAAGGCCCGCACGATGGAGTGGCCCGTCTCCAAATGGTGCGCCTGCGCGTGCCGCCCCACCGAGGCGTTGCAGCAGCCCACGTAGCCGCACGTCAGGCAGAGCCGCAGCTCCACCCACTGGATGCCATCCTTCGCGCATTCCTCGCAACCGTTGGACGAAGGCTGGACGGGCCGGATCTGGCTCAAGTGCGCGCACGTCATGCTCAGTCCCCTGCCCGGACTCCCGCGACCCCTGTCCGGTGGCTACCCAAAGATTCGTCCCGGGTACCGAGCTGGCAACGGCCGAGCGCCCGCTCCTCCGCCTCGTCGCTTCACCGCTCGATCTGGAATTCGAGGCGCCACTCCCTTCCCCCGGCGTCCACGGCGAAGAGCTCGAGGGTGCCGACCTCGGTGAGGCGTGCGCGCAGGCGCACGGGGACGGCGACCCCCGCTTCGCCTTCGAGCGTGGTCTCGATGGGCGGCAGTTCCTCGAGCTCGGCCGGATCGACCGCGGTGCCGACCTCGTCGTCGCGGCGGGAGGAGGACGCGAAAAAGCGGAAGGAGGCGGGCTCGCCGACCCAGAGTCCGAGCGGCTCGGAGAGGGTGATCTCGCTGCCCTCCTCCATGCCGAAGGGCGCGATGCAGATCGCGTCCACGCGCGGCGGCACGCCGGGCACGGCGAGCTCGGCGCGCTCGATGCCCACGTAGTAGCTGCGCGCGGAGCCGCCGCGGATGCGCACGCCGCGTCCACGCCGCACCAGACCGTAGTAGGCTGCGCCGCGCGCCACGGCGAGATCGGGGTCGCCGCCCTCGAGCACCTTCGGCGGCCGCCCGCCCTCCGCGGCGATCCAGCTCTCCAGCACCTCGAGGATCCGCGCGCGCACCGGCGCCGCCTTGGTCGGACCGCCGTTGAAGAGGATGGCGGTGGGATGGAGGAAGCTGCGCCCCTCGGCGTGCACGCCCGGCGGCAGCGATGCGGTGGAGGCCGCATGCCGCCCGAGGAAGGCGGCGAGGTGGCGCGTGAAGGCGGGGTCGTGGGCGTAGGGAAGGCCGAGCGCGGTGAGCGCCACGCGGCGGGGGGTCTCGGGCCGCGCGTCGGCGTCGACGCGGGGGAAGAAGCCGTCGAGGAGCACGCTCTCGAGCGTGGCGCGATCGAGCTCGGTGCGGAGCGTACCGCCGATGAGGCGGCTGCCGCGGCCCGGGATGACCACCGGCGCTGCCGCGAGGGACTCGTCCGCGAAGAGCTGCTCCTTCGCCTGGCGCACCGAGTGGACGAGGGCACGGAGCTGCCAGTCGTCGATCGTCTGGCCCTTCTCCTGGAGGCGCGCACGGAGCGCGTAGGTCAGGGCGAGGTCCATGTTGTCGCCGCCGAGGAGGATGTGATCGCCCACCGCCACGCGACGGAGTTCGAGCGCCCCCTCCTCCTCCATGACCGCGATCAGCGAGAAATCCGTGGTGCCGCCGCCGATGTCGCAGACGAGGATGAGGTCGCCCACGGAGAGGCGCTTGCGCCAGTCCGGATGCGCGGCCACCCAGGCGTAGAGCGCCGCCTGCGGCTCTTCGAGGAGGGTGAGGCGCTCGAGCCCCGCGGCGCGCGCCGCCTCCACCGTGAGCTCGCGCGCCACTGCGTCGAAGGAGGCAGGGACGGTGAGGACGAGATCCTGCTCGGCGAGCGGGAGGTCCGGGTGGAGGTGATCCCAGGCCTCGCGCAGGTGGGCGAGGTAGCGCGCGGAGGCGCCGACCGGCGAGACCTTCTCCACCTCCTCGGGCGCGCCCCAGGGAAGGATGGCCTCGCGGCGATCGACGCCCGCGTGCGAAAGCCAGCTCTTGGCGGAAGCCACGAGACGGCTGGGGATGCGCGCGCCCTGCTCGCGGGCGAAGGCGCCCACCACATAGGTGCGGTCCGGATCCCAGGGCAGCGCAATCGCGCCCTCCTTCAACTCGGCGGGACCGGGAAGGTAGAGGAAGGAAGGCAGGAGGGGTCGCTCCGCCACCTCGCCCTCGTGCACCACCTGCGGCACGAGCGCCGTGGCCGGCGGCTCGTTCTCCGCGCGGGCGACCGCGAGGCAGACGTTGGTGGTGCCGAGATCGATGCCGAAGCTCGGACCGCTCATGCGACCTCCACCTCCGCGGGCGCGACGATGGTGGCGTCCAAGCCCGGCGCGACCTCCGGCAGCCTCACCTCCACCGCTTTCCATCCGGGATGCGCCAAGATCCCGCGATAGGGCGGCTTGCCGACCACGTTGCCGGAGAGGCGGATCTCCGCCGCGTCGAAACCGTCGGGCACGGTGACGGTTTCCCCCTCGCGCTCGGGACGGAGCGGACGGAGGGTGACGTACTGCGCGAGCGCCTTGCGGCAGCCCTCGTGGACGATGCGCGCCGCCGCGCCCACCTGATCGTCGGGCGCCGCCGAGATGTCCTCCATGAGGAAGTCGACCAGCCGCCCGTCGCGCTGGAGGATGGCGAGGAGCCGCAGCGCCTCCTCGCCGCTCGGCTTCTTCGGCTCCGGCTTCGGGGGTTTTGGCGGCGCCGGCAGGGCCGCCGGCTCGGGCACCTCGGGCGCGCGCAGCGCCTCGCGCACCCGCCACGCCGCGCGGGGGCCGAAGAGGATCTTCCAGGGGAGCCAAAAGAACATCGCCAAACGGGCCCAGAAGCCCAACCGCTTCTCTTCCATGGCCCGCCTGGTAGCCATTCGGCGCGGCGATTTCCAGCGAAAGCCGTGCGAGCGTCCACCGCCCGACGCACCGTCGGATCGGGAAGCGACGAACGTGCCCTTCGCTGGAAACCCGTCGAGTGCGAAGCACGACGCCGCGGCGTCTCGGCGGTGCGGCGCTGGGTGGCCTACGGGAAGACCGGCGACGACTCGTTCTCGGCGGGCGGTTCGGTCTCGTGCGGGCAGGGGCAACCTTGGCGCGTCTGCGGCGCCTGGAGCGCGCGGGCGTAGCTCTCGGCGGCTTGGCGCGCGGCTTCGATGGCCTCGGGGTCGCCGGCGGGGGCCTCGAAGCGGACGACGGCGCCGTTGGGCTGCTGCTCCACCGTGATGACGGTGTCGGCGTTGAGGGCCACGATGGCCTCGCGGTGGGCTTCGCAGAGCGGACAGCCCCCCGGGCAGCCCGGGCCCGGCTCGGCCGGCGGCGCATCGGGCGGCGCCCCCTGCGCGAAGGCCAGCCCGCCGCCGAGAAGAAGGCCCGCGCCCAGCGCGAAGGCCCGGATGCTCTTGGTCCGCATGCCCCACCCCCCTTCGGTGCTCCTCAGGGAAGGAAGGGGATCCTCCTCCAGGTGCGCAAGAGGCCCGTGAGCACCTTGGCGAAACGGCGGGCGCCCGCCTCCCCGCGCGGCGGCGCGACGATCGGCCCGCGGTTGACGGTGACGGTCTGGGTGTAGGTGAAGCGTCGGATGCCCTCCTCACCGTGGCGACGGCCGAGGCCGGAGTCCTTGACCCCGCCCATGGTGCCGTCCACGGCGGCCCAGCCGATGGGATATGCGTCGTTCACCGTGACCGTCCCGGCGCGGATCCAGGTGCCGAGGTTCCTCGCGCTCTCGGCATCCTCGCCGTAGACGGAGGCGGCCAGGCCGTACCGGCCCTGGTTGGCCTTCTCGATCGCCTCTTCGTCGGTCAGGAAGGGCTCGATCCAGACCACCGGGCCGAAGGCCTCCTCGTGGAAGAGGCGCATCTCCGGCGTGATGCCCTCCAGCACCGTGGGCTCGTAGAAGTAGGGCCCGAGATCCTCGCGGCGCCGGCCGCCGCACAATGGGCGCGCGCCCTTGGCCACGGCGTCGTCCACCAGCTCCGTGACCTTGCGCAGTTGCCGCTCGGAGGTGAGCGAGCCCATGTCCGGCCCCCAGTCGAGACCGGCGCCGAGGCGCAGCGATCGCACCTGCTCGACGAAGTTTTGCACGAAGGGCTCGTAGATCGAGCGGTGGACGAAGATCCGCTCCGTGGCCAGGCACACCTGCCCGGCGCTCGCGAAGCTCCCCCAGATCGCACCCGCGACGGCGCGCTTCAGATTGGCGTCGGCGCGGACGATCATGGGGTTTTTGCCCCCGAGCTCCAGCGAGGCGCCGATGAGCCTTTCGCCGGCCTGGCGGCCGACGATGCGCCCGGTCTCGGTGGAGCCGGTGACGGCGATGTAGTCGACCTCTTGCACGAGCGGCGGTCCCAGCTCCGGGCCGGAACCGGTGACGATCGAGAAGAGGCCGAAAGGAAGGCCGGCTTCGAGCAACAGGTCCAGCGCCCACAGCGCCGTGAAGGAGGCCTGCGGGTCCGGCTTGAGGACCGCGCCGTTGCCGGCGAGGAGGCAGGCCACCACGTCGTCGGTGGCCAGAACGAGAGGAAAGTTCCACGGCGCGATGAAGCCCGCCACGCCCAGGGGGTGGTGGTAGACCCAGGTGGTGGTGGTGCCGGGGAGCGCCGGCTGCCTCTTGCGCGGGCAAAGATGCCGCTGCGCCGTGTTCACGTAGTAGCGGACCGTGTGCGCGGTGGCGCTGATCTCCTCGAAGGCGTGGCGACGCGCCTTGCCGCTCTCGAGCTGCACGAGGTCCAGCGCCTCGTCCTGCCGATCGAGGAGCAGGTCGTGGAAGCGCAGGAAGATCCGCGCCCGCTCCTCGTAGGGGGTACGCGCCCAGGCCGCCTGCGCCTCGCGCGCGGCCCGCACCGCGGCGTGCACGTCCTCCGCCGTGCAGGAGGGCAGCAGGCCGAGGACCTCGCCGGTGAAGGGGATGCGCACCTCGAAGGCGTCGCGACCGCCCCGGGTGGTCACGCGGGCCGCGAGGCGATCCAGCAGCGCGCCGGTGATCCGCCCCGTGGTCGTCCTTCGCGCGGCCACCGGCGCTTGCCCAAAGACGATGCCCTTCCCCGGAACGGTCTCCATCGAATCCCTCGCAACAGGCCCGACAAGTGTGTCCACGCATCGACCGTCCGGGCAAGCCGGCCGCGGCGCCCGCCATGGGGCGACGGGGCGGCCATGCCCGAGCGGTTCCGTCGCCCCGATGCGGTCACGCTGCCGTTTCCGATGCCGCAGGCCCATGCGCCTCGGCGGCGGCTCTTTGTTCCCGCCAAAGCTGCGCCTCCCGCCACCAGGTGTAGACGACGGGCACGATCTCGAGCGTGAGGAAGAGCGAGCTGAACAGGCCGCCCACCATCGGCGCGGCGATCCGCTTCATCACGTCGGCGCCGGTGCCCTGCGACCAGAGGATGGGCACCAGGGCGATCGCCGTGGTGGCGACCGTCATCAGCTTGGGCCGCACGCGCATCACCGTGCCCTCGTGGTGGGCCAAGACGATGTCGTCGCGGCTGCGCATCTTGCCGGCGGCCTTGCGCCGCGCGTAGGCGCGATCGAGGTAGGTCATCATCACGATGCCCGTCTCCGCCGCGAGACCGACGAGCGCGATCATCCCCACGAAGACCGCCGTCGAGAAGCGGTAGTCGA
>Ga0079224_100006769_pt1 | contig 15274 bp, 16 predicted proteins | sample Stecom2015_FD_80414 | JGI IMG/M metagenome (GOLD analysis project Ga0079224, IMG submission 80414) | Agricultural soil microbial communities from Utah to study Nitrogen management - Steer compost 2015 | ecosystem: Environmental > Terrestrial > Soil > Agricultural land | place: USA: Utah...
CACCACGGACACGATGTTAGTCACGGGATTGACGATCAATTGGGTATCCGTAATCCCATGCCTATCATGAATCTCGCTTGGAACAAAGCGTTTTTTTGGGATGGTGGGGTGTTTAATCTCGATCTCCTTTCCATTGTTCCTATTGAAAACCCGGTCGAGATGGATGAAAGGGTGCCGAACGTACTAATAAAGCTGAGAGCGCACCCGGATTATCCTACACTTTTTGAAAAGGCCTTTGGAAGCAGAGAGATCACCTCGGCGAAAATGTCTAAAGCATTGTCTCAGTTTATGCTAATGGCAGTTAGTGATAACAGCAAATACGATCAGGTGATCCGCGGGGAAAAGGGTATCTCTTTTACTGAGTCGGAACAGCGTGGCTACCTGTTTTTCCAGAACAATTGTTCTCGCTGCCATAGCGAACCGCTGTTTACTGATGGCGATTTTCATGACAATGGACTGGGACGAAATCCAGCAGGTGACGAGGGGCGCTATGCCGTAACCTTGAACCCTACAGATAAACTAAAATTCAAGGTACCCAGCTTGCGTAATTTAAAATGGTCGGCTCCCTATATGCATGATGGCAGTATTTATACATTGAGCGGTGTACTGGACCATTACCGGAAATTTATGCAGCATACGGAAAATCTGGACATGGGTTTCCGGCACATGGACGGAACACGAGGGGTTGCTATGACAGATGTCGAGAAGGAGGATTTATTGAATTTCCTTAACACATTGAATGATGAAACTTTTGTAAAAAAACAACTGCTATCGGAACCGGGCGGTGGCTTTGTTATCAATTAAAGAAAAATGAGAGAACTACTTTTGATTTGTATTATGGTTTTATGTTATGCTTCCGCAAAAGCTTGTGACATCTGTGGCTGTGGTGTCGGAAGCTACTACCTGGGCATTTTGCCTGACTTTAATAAACGCTTTATTGGCTTGCGGTATCAATACAATACCATGCAAACGCATCTTGGCCCCGAGGGCCGGCATACACCACTCACTGCGGATGAAACATATCAGATAGTGGAGCTATGGGGCGCTTACAACTTTGGTGATCGGGTCAGGGTGATGGCTTTTCTACCGTTCAATTTCAACCAACGTCGGGTTAATGCCATGGAAGAGTCCGGTGAAAAGAGCGGATTGGGCGATATTGCGGCAATGGCCTATTACCGTATCTTTGAAGGGGGTAACACCACCACCAAATTCAAGCTGTTCAACCACTCCCTATGGGCGGGCGCAGGCGTGAAAGTGCCCAGTGGCGAATATGATAACTCCGAACGTGCAAGCGTCTCCGCCGATTCGCCCAATAATTTCCAATTGGGAACAGGCAGCACAGACTTCACGTTCAACGTAACTTACGACGCGCGTCTGATGGACATGGGATTTAACCTGAACTTATTATATAAATTCAATACCGAGAATCAATACGAATATCGCTATGGAAATAAATTCACCGGTAATGCACTTTTTTACTACAAAATCTTAATCGATCAAAAGCTTAGAATTGCGCCGAATATAGGAATACGTTACGAAAAAGCGGAACAGGATGTATCTTATAGACGCTTTTATATAAACCAGTCAGGAGGAAACCTTACCTCGGCCATTGCAGGGCTTGAGTTAAACATTGGCAGATACGCTCTCGGTGTTAATTATCAGCTACCGGTTGATCAGCACTTGGCAGATAAGCGCGTTCACGCGGGGAACAGATTAATGACTCACCTTTCTGTCTCTTTTTAAGCAACAAGGAAAATGAGGCAATTAAATAAAATCCAAAGGTTCAGTCCTAATGGTCGCCTGCTATTGATCATCCATTTGTTCGCCATGCGCCTACATGAGGAAATCTATTGATTGTAAAAATAGACACGGCTTCATTCACGATTATAAAAAACTGTTTGCCGGATAATTAAGTGAATCAATTATCCAGCAAACGTCTGTGATAATTGATTTGCCCGAGGTGATATGAAAGATGCATAGCAAGATGTGTTAAGAAATAACCGTTCGTAACTTTCTGATCCAATACATCTTGTGGATATTCTGCTGTCAGTTGCTCATCACTTAATTTACTGAAAGCAATTTCTATCACCGATATGGTTTCATCAATGCGCCTGATCAGTTCGGATCTTGGCACATCCTTAGCGGAAAACTCAAGTGGGCGATTCCGAACATAGCCCGTTTGCGCAAATTCGGCACCTATGTAGGTATTTAAATTGCCTATGAGGTGCAAGCATAGATTACCGGCGGTATTAGCGATCTGCTTTTCAACATGCCATATTCTTTGCTCGTTTTGGTATAAGGTTATTTCTGTTTTCACCTTGCCGAGGTCGCGCAAGAACAATTGTTTCAATACAGTTACCATCATTGATATTTGAATGGGCAAGGTAATAATTTATAACAATTAAAAAAACCAGCGATAAGTCAAAAAAGGTAATCACTGAAAAATCGGAGGCTGGTTTAGAAATTCATTCTAAATCTGCAATACAAGAAGAAAATCAAAAGCACCGCTAGTAAGGACGGTTTTTGTTTGTTATTTTCGTTTACGTAATCAAAACTGACAGTATATGACCTTTAGGCCGCGCGATCAAAACCAACCCCCGATTGAAGAAATGTATCAAATTGCGAAACAATACTCTCGTCGGCCGGAAGAAGTGGATGATTTGGTACAAGACCTGCTTCTTGAAGCGGTTAGAACGGGAAAGGATTTCCTGGACGCTCGTTTTATGGCTTGGGGAAGAGGTTTTTTACGTAACCATGCCGCTTTCATTGCCCGTACAGAAGGCCGGCGTAGAAAGCGGGAAGAAGGGTATCAGGGTGATGATCCGAACCGTACTGATACTGATATAGGTAGACTTCCGGAAAACTTTATTGTTCCGCTCCGCCCATCCCTCCGAATACTGGCACGACTAATCAACGGCGGCCTGAGCAAAAAGGAAATTTTATATCTACTGGACATTCCGGATACCGCCCTGCGCCAGCGATTAACCGCCTTACGAAGAGAATGGAAAACTTATGCCACCGTAGGTTTTGAATCGGAAGGACCTGAAATTTTAACGCATACTCTACCTAGCGGATTAATGCGCCAATCTCTTTTACAAACATTCAAGCATGCCAACGATATAAAGCAGCAATTATTCGGGCGAGTTATTGGCAGCCACGACCCTGATGGACATCTATTTAGAATATCTTCTTCTCCTGCTCACAAAAAAGAATTTCCCGGCAACAATGACCATGATAAATCGGGTTAAGATCCTGGACAATATTTAAAACTTTAAAAAAATCAACATGGGAGTAAAACTTAAAAAAGGTATCGCAGTTCTTTTCAACGTGAGCGATATCAGTCGTACCGAACGTTTTTACAGAGAAATTTTGGGAATCGAAGTGGAACGCCAACCTGGAGGCGATGAACCGGATTGGCTACTGGCTACGATAGGTAATGGTGTCGAACTACTTTTTTTTGAAGGAAAAGAAGAAATCGGCCGTTCGCCGATCGTAGTGTTCGAACTGGAAGAGGGTTACATTGAAACGGTGGTGGAAAATCTGGCTAAAGAGGGCGTAGAAGTGGTTACGCCGGTAACGGAAGCTCCGGGTGGTTGGAGCGCCGATTTCTCGGATCCTGACGGTCATCCGCTCGCATTTTACCAGTCTGGCGACTTGCCCTTAAGAAAATAGCAGGCCATACCAAATTAGTACTCTTATGAAAAGCCCGACAGACTTCGGTATGTTTCGGGCTTTTTTCCCTTAACTTTCGAATGAATGTCTGCGAGACAGCTTTCTCCTACTTGTTGTAACCGTTACACCTCGTTCGTAACCCTTGCAAACTTATTTCTATACTCAATGGGCGTAAGGCCAGTAATCTTTTTAAATATGTCTCTAAATGCCTTTGTATCCGTATAGCCTACATCAAACATGGTTTCTGTCACATTTTTTCGTGATGCTTCGAAGAATTTTTTTGCAGCTTCTATTCTTACTCGTTGTATGTACTCAACAGGGGTATTGTTGGTTGCATCTTTAAATTTTCTTTCAAAAGTTCTACGACTTGTATTGATTAGGTTTGCCAGCGTTTCAATGGTTATTTTATTTTGATAATGTTTCTCGATATAATCTTGCACTTTTTTAATATCATCATCACCATGATTCCGTTGACCTTTAAATATTGCAAACTGAGATTGACTATCTCTCCCTATATCTAAAGCAAAATATTTTGAAATCATGATGGCTGTTTCTCTGTCGGCGAACTTTTCAACCAGATATAATATTAAATTCCACAAGCTGCTTGCTCCGCCGCTGCTGTAGATGTTGTCATGTTCGGTTATTATCGCACCATCCTCTACCTCCACTTCGGGATATCTTTCTTTAAATTCGTTGATATAAGCCCAATGTGTGGAGCATTTTTTCCCATTGAGTAAACCCGTTTCTGCTAAAAGAAATGCACCGATACATAAGCTGGCAATACTCGAACCTTTTTCATGCAATTTTTTAAAATAAGGTATTGCTTCTGCGTTGGCTTGTACGCCCTTGGCAGTGTCACCATAGGCAGGCGGGATGATAAGTAGGTCCGTTTTCGACACATCTTTGAGCAATCTATTGGTTTTGATTGTGTATTCGCCGTTATTGGCAGGTACATATTCTTTTAAACCTACATATTCAACCTCGAAGATCGGCTTTTTACCAAAAGTGTTTAAAAACTCATTAGCAGTATTAAAGGTTCTAAATGGTGGTGTAACCGCTTCAATTACGCCATACTCCGGTACAAAAACAGAAACTTGCATAAATTAAATCCTTACTATTAAGTCGCAAGATAAAAAAAAGTTTGTCACAATTCACCCCTAAAGTTGTCATTTTCACAACAGCCATAACTCGCTAAGCCGTTGTAATTTTGGATTATAAGATTTTAACAAATAAAAATTAAAAACAATGACACAAGCATCAAAAATTACGGTAGAAGCAACAGCAAATGCTCCCTTGGAAAAAGTTTGGAAAGCATGGAATACACCAAATGATATTATGCAATGGAACACTCCTGATCCAAGTTGGCATTGTCCAAGCAGTGAAAACGACTTGAGAACCGATGGTAAATTCAAGAATAGAATGGAGGCTAAAGATGGCAGCTTCGGATTTGACTTCGAGGGTGTTTATGACAAAGTGGAACTACACAAGGAAATTACTTATACCATGGCTGATGGAAGAAGAGCCACTACACTGTTTACCGAGCAAAATGGTAAAACGAATATTGAAACTATGTTTGATCCTGAAACGGAAAATGATCCCGAATTTCAGAAACAGGGATGGCAGGCTATCTTGGACAATTTTGTAAAATATGTTGAATCGATCCATTAATTCATTAGCAAAGTGAAAAAGAATAAAACAATCTTTTGGGTAGCAACCACCATCATCATACTTTGGGAAGGTGTAATGCCCCTTGGCACCCTACTATTTGCGCCGGAATATGTAAACGCGGGTACAAAACCGTTGGGTTATCCCGATTACTTTGCCTATACGCTTATTATCTGCAAAGCACTGGGAGTGTTGGCGATTTCTCTCCCCAAAACACCGAACAAGCTAAAGGAATGGGCCTATGCAGGGCTTACCTTTAATTTGGTTTTCGCATTCATCAGCCACGCATGTGTAGATAAAAACATTGGTTTTATGTTAATGCCATTGGTGGTACTGGCTATTCTAGCAGTTTCTTACATTTATAACAACAAAATCCATGCAAATGGCTAAGACCAATTATCAAACTATTGATGAGTATCATCAGGATTTTAGCGGTGAAACCCTCGTGCGAATGCAAACCATCAGAAAAATCATTCACGAATTGGTGCCTGATGTAGCGGAAAGTATAAGCTATCAAATACCTTGTTTTAAATATAATGGTTACCTGATCTACTATTGCGCTTTCCCGAAACACATCACCTTGTCGAATCCCTACAGCGAAGTATTTTGGGAACATTTCAAGGCTGATCTCAAAGGGTATAAAACCAGTAAAGCGGCCATTCAGATTCCAATGGATAAACCACTACCCGAAGCATTGATTAGAAAAATCGTATCATTCCGAAAAAAAGAGAATGAGGAAAGGGTGGAGGATAAAAATGGCAAGTAATATGATTTCGCAACGTAAGCTAACGAAGGCAAGCCCCGAGAAGGTGTTTCAGGAATTTGCTACTGGCAAATTAGTGTCGGCCATTTTCATTACCTTTTCGGGTAATTGCAGAAAGGCCCTCACTTTTTATCAAACCTGCTTTGGTGGCAGATTACAATTTGAAACCTTTGAAAAAGAATTACAAGGATATACAGAAATACCGGTAGTTGTAGGATCGCTCGTTTCCGACAACATCATTATTTACGGCTCCGACTTGGTACACAACGAAGGAAGGACCATTGGAAATTATATATCTATTTTTCTACATTGCACCAACGTTTATGAAAGAAAAGCGCTGATAAAAAAATTGTTAGCAAATAAAAAGGACCGGATTATACCCGATCCTGACGATCAAAAATTAATCGAAATAACCGATGCTTTTGACGTGGGATGGGTATTGGGCATCTGACTTAGCGCCATCCCAATTCCGGCGCTACATGTTCCAATATCGCGGACAAGAGATGTACATTATAATCCACTCCCAGGGTATTGGGTATCGTTAGAAGAAGTGTATCCGCTTCTTGGATAGCTTCGTCCTGCTCCAATTCCTTGATGAGTTTATCAGGTTCGGCTGCATAACTTCGCCCGAAAATTGCACGTTTATCTTTTTCAATCATTCCAATTTTATCGTCACGACTAACTTCCTGTCCGAAGTAGTAGCGATCTTGGTCGTTCATTAAGGCAAATATTGATCGGCTAACAGACACCCTTGGTTCACGTTGGTGACCCGCCTTTTTCCAAGCTTCTTTGTACAACCGAATCTGTTCTGCTTGCTGAACATGAAAGGGTTTCCCACTTTCGTCGTATTTCAAGGTAGAGCTTTGCAGGTTCATACCATTTTCGGCGGCCCAAACGGCTGTACTGTTGGATGCAGCGCCCCACCAGATCCGCTCTCGTAAACCTTTAGCATGTGGTTCCAAGCGTAACAGTCCCGGTGGGTTCGGAAACATAGGATATGGATTGGGTTGTGCAAAACCGACACCGTCTAGCCTTTTCAAAAATTCCAGCGCTTTACGGCGTCCCATATCCGCATCAGTTTCTCCTTCCATCAATTCATAACCGAAATAGCGCCAGCCATCGATTACTTGTTCCGGCGACCCCCTACTGATTCCCAATTGCAACCGGCCACCTGAAATAAGGTCGGCAGCACCCGCATCTTCCACCATATACAATGGGTTTTCGTAACGCATATCGATTACACCGGTGCCGATCTCTATTTTTTTTGTTTTAGCACCAATGGCTGATAGCAATGGAAAGGGGGATGCTAATTGAGCAGCAAAATGATGCACACGGAAATAGGCTCCATCCAGGCCAATCTCTTCCGCAGCTACAGCCAGATCGATGGATTGAAGCAGGGTGTCACTAGCTGTGCGAGTGCTATATGCCGGATGATTAGACCAGTGCCCGAAGGATAAAAATCCTATTTTTTTCATAAGTAACTATAGTAAAAACGATCTCAATTATTTTCGTTACTGCCAAATATACTCAAATACTGCTTGCTACCGCAAGCTCGCTTTGTTAAACGAGACATTTCCTTTACAAAAATACGCTCGTTAGATTTTAGCAAAATTAATCTTTCTAAAGTGAACGGTGCTCTCCCAAAGTGACTCTTTAAAGACAGCATCATTTTGATATTCGAGACGAGGAAGGATTCTGTACTCAAGGGTAAGCTCAAATTCGTTATCCGTAAAAGGCCAGGGGTCAACACTTAATATACTACCGCTTTTGTCAAAAACATAATAACTGCGGGCTTCCGGACCCTGACTGACTTCCAACTTTCTCCCTTCGGGGGGAATCTGATCTTGGCAAAGGATCAGTGATAGCGCATCGCACCATTGCAAAATCGCATAATGGGCTTGTACTGTATTCCTATCGATCCCAAGCTCCGCCATCCATTTGTGCTGCAACGGTTGTAAACTTTTACAATATTGCGCCGATTCATCGGATTCAGTTGCATACAAGAATTGAATATGAAAAGATAACAAGAGCGCAACGTATAGACTTCGGGTAAGACCTTTCTTCAATAAAGCCTCACAACGTTGAAGGTTGAAGGACTCCATTTTGAAATCTTTTGGCCCTTTAAACCGGTTGATAATCCCTTCAACCTCGAATTCATTATAGGTGTCGTCGTGTATTCCCGTCGCAAACAGCACATCCAGTTTGAAAGGATCTGCTTCTAACCATTTAAGCTGATTTAAAATGGCCGCTGCTAATCGCCCGTGATGCCTTTGGAGTACAATTTCGAATCCCCTATCGGTATACGTTACAATCATTTTATTCGGTAATAAGTCTATTCACTTCGCTTTTTTTTTTCGGTGTCGAGTTTTCTGCGAGCCACCGCTTCTCTTTTTCTCCAAGTGTTAATATGCGGATCTTCATAGGTAGGCCTTCCTTTGTCATCCAAGAGGCCAAGTGATTTAGCAAGGCTTCGGCTAACGGTAGCAGAGCGGCGATTCGCTTTCTTCCAAGCCATCTGATCATCCCATAGATCTTTTTCATAGGCATCAATGCCCTGCTTGATAACAACGAGTTCATCCCGATATTGCTTCTGTCTTCGATAGATAATCATCAGGCGATTGTATGCTGCCGAGTGTAGTGGATCGGTTTGTATGATGCTCTTATATATCTTGACAGCGGCGGACATATCTCCTTCACGCTCTAATTCGCGGGCTTTCGTCATCTTTTCTTTTACGGACAATTTTTCTTTGGTCATTCGATATAAACGTGATACTCAATCAACAAGTATCGGGCAAAGATGTTTATGTTATGATCTATGCTGGGTAAAAACGTCTTTAGTTGCTGTCCCTTGCCAACTCTGTTGTTCGACACGCATTCGAAGGCTTACCTTGAAGTGCTAAACAATATAGATTGGACGACGTTTATTAAGTCATATGGATCATAAGCTTAAAATAACAGTTGCCATTGTCGGATCGGGTGCCAGTGGTGTTACCTGCTTTATACAACTTGTATTAAAATATATAATAACCAAGCCGTCCAAGATACTTTCGATTATACTATTCGAAAAGAAAGGTGAATTTGGCACTGGTTTGGCCTATGGAACCGGACAAGAAGGACATTTATTAAACACAAAGGCTGGTTTAATGGGATTGTTTCCGCAAGAACGATTGCATTTTGTACGATGGATGCATGATCATAAAGACAGGATTGAGCAGGAATTCCCTCAAGTAAGTCCTCATCCCGATGCCTACCCGCCGAGAATGCTTTACGGTAAGTATGTTCAGGCCATGCTGGACGAGTATTGGCAGCTAGCCCGGCAAAAGGGCATTGAGGTGAGTAAACAGCAAGTAGAAATCGTTGATGCCGAAGTGCAGAAAGATAAGCGTGTTATATTGAGATCGGCCTCCGATCATAGCTACCTTGTCGATTATGTTATATTGGCGACAGGCACGCCCGAAGCGGCAACTTTTGAGAACCTAAAGGGCTTGGAAAGGTATATCGGTTCCCCCTGGCCCTCAAAAAGAATTATACAAACCATTCAGGATAAATATGCGAAGATAAGTATTGTGGGTAGTAGTCTGACAGCCATTGATGCTTTGATTACTTTGGTTGCAAACGGGCATAAAGGTCCGATTACGTTTTTTTCATTGAGAGGGCTTTTACCGCGGGTACAATCGGCATCGGAAAAACCATTTCAGCGAAAAGTGTTAACGCTATCTACTATCAAGACCCTGATCCGTGAGAATCGCCGGTCATTGCGAGTTAAGGATTTAATACGCCTATTCCGGAGTGAAGTAGAAGGTTATCTTGAACGCAAGCTGGACTGGGCGACCGAAGAACGAGTCAATAAAAATCATCTTCAATTATTAGAAGAAGACATAAAACAAGCTATGAATGGTGACAGTTTGTTTCAAAATATTCTGTATTCTTTACGGGAAGAGACTTACGCTATATGGAAATTATTACCCGTTGATCAGAAAAATTTGTTCGTTAAATGGATAAAGCCCTATTTTGACATTAACCGGCATGCGGTACCCATGGAGAATGGCATTAAGATAATGAACCTATTGAAATCAAATCAGTTGGAGGTTATCGGCAATAGCGAGGACATCAAATGGAAAGGAAATAAATTTGTATTGAAGACGGAGGACGGCCAAGTCTACAAAGCGGACTTTGTCATCAATGCCTCCGGACCGGCGAGCGTCATTCATAAGATGGAAGATCAAAAGTTGTTACAAGCTTTATTAAGCAAAAAGTATATTCAAGAGTATGGCGCCGGTGGACTGATAGTGGATCTGAATACGCTGCGGGTCAAAGACGTTTCATCAGAGGAAAGGACGCCGTTCTACGCGCTTGGGCATCCGATTACCGGATTGCAATTGGATGTAAATTCGTTATGGTTTAATGTGGAACAAGCAGATCTCCTTACGGATGATCTCATTCGTCAATTTCAATAATGGAGTTATTGCAAGAACTTCTTAACAAGGTACTACCTCTCTACGGCTTCATTCTTATTGGGTTCTTTGCTAAAAAAAGATGGCAGTTGGGCAGTAAATGGATTTCAAAAATTCTTTTATACCTTTTAATTCCCTTACTTATCATTGAAAATATGCTCCAGGCCGAGCTATCGGAAAGCGCTGTGGTTGGATCTATAATCTTTGTTCTTGCCTTGGCAATGAATATACCTGCTATTATCTGTAAACGTTTTGTAGCAAAAGATTTTAATGGTAGTCTTTTGAAAGGTAGCTTTTCCTACTATAACATTGGATGGTTTGGGATCCCGGTCGTAATGGCTCTTTTTGGTAATGAACAAATGCCATTAATTATCAGCGCGTATGTAGGCAATGTATTTTACGGTGACACCATAGGTTATTATCTGATATCGCGCACGAAAGGTCTTCCTGTGAAAGAGGCTGCGAAAAACGTTTTTCGTATACCTGCTCTGTATGCCTGTGTTATCGCGGTGCTATTGAACTTGTTTAGCGTGAACTTACCTCAAAGAGCTGAACTTATTGGCGATGTGGTAGGCTGGACAGTTTCGGCTTCCGGAATGTTCATCATTGGCCTCACGCTGGCGGACATCAATTTCCAACAGATACGATTATGGAATTTTGCTAAAATATTAGGCTTGCGCTACATCTCGGGCGCGGTACTTCTGGTCCTGTTGTTATGTCTTGAAAAACAATTTATGCAAATACTTGACGATGATAAATCGAAATTAATGGGGCTGATTGCTAGTTTTCCTATTGCTGCAAACCTTGTGGTCTTCGCGTCCTTTCTGGAAACTGAAAAAAAGAATTCAGCCCTATTGGTTGGGATTTCTTCTATCATTTCACTTGTTTTGGTTCCTATATTGTGCTTGCTGCTATTTTGATTCGGCGAATAAATCAAAAACAGCCGTGATGCTAATTCTTTTTTTCCATAATCTCTTTTAACTTACCAGCCAGTTCAGCCACTTTATCAGGATATTTGCCAGCTAAATTTCGTTGTTCCCGGGGATCGTGCTTTAAATCATATAACTGCGGCTCTTGTTGCAGACCCGTTTCAACCGTTTTATTATCCAACCAATCGGGTGTTTTTTTGGAGACCGGTTCAATATACTTCCAGTTCTCCTCTCGAATAGCCATCGTAAACGATTCCTGTAGCATAACGCGACGCCCTTTCTTTGACTTTCCCGTTAATGCATCAAGTAAGTTTTCGCTATCAGGTGCGATTGTCTCTCGATCGACTTTAACTCCGGTAAGGTTTGCCAAGGAAGCAAAAAAATCGATCTGATTAATGACCGCATCGCTAATTCCGGGCTGTATCTCATTTGGCCAACGAACAATCATCGGCATCCGCAATCCGCCTTCGAAGGCGCTGTACTTCCCTCCTCGGTATATACCGGCCGGCTTATGGTTGCCAATCAATTCTTCTGCATGATCGCCATAACCATCGTCAAGTACCGGCCCATTATCGCTACTGAAAATGACGAGTGTGTTTTTATCGAGATTTAAATCTTTCAGCGTTTTCATAATCTCCCCCACCATGGCATCCATTTCAACAATGAGGTCTCCCCTAGGTCCCATGTTGGTAGTGCCCACGTATTTACTATTCGGCATACGTGGCACATGAATATGTGGCAGTGCATAATAGAGAAAAAAGGGCTCATTCTGATGTTGATGGATAAACGCTTTCGCCTTATCCGTAAATACGTCAGCAAAATCTTCATCTTTCCAATAAGCTTGATGCCCGCCCGTCATATAACCTATACGGCTGACTCCGTTAACAATAGTTCCGCTGTGCTGGGTGTCAGCCGCCATCTTCAGCATTTTGGGATGTTCGAGACCAATGGGATCTTTTCCTATTTTTTTATTATAATCCACCTGGATCGGATCTCGATGGTCTAAATTAACAACACGACGATTTTCTACATATACCGTAGGCACACGATCAGCCGTGGCCGGTAATAAAAAACTATAATCAAAACCTATCTCCAAGGGCCCAGGCTTTATGTCCGCATTCCAATCCGGACTTCCGGTGCCCAAACCTAAGTGCCACTTACCAACTACGCCTGCGGTATAGCCAGCCTTCTTCAACATCGACGCCAAGGTTTCACGATCGGGTTCAATGATCAAAGGTGCATCACCGGGCAAAATAGCCGCGTCGTTTCGAAAAGCATATCTTCCCGTCAGCATCGCATAACGTGATGGTGTACAGGTTGAAGCCTCGGAATAGGCATTGGTGAAACGTAAGCCTTCCGCTGCCAGTCTATCTATATGGGTTGTTTGCACTGCGCTTGCTCCATAGCAACTTAAATCGCCATAGCCAAGATCGTCTGCATAAATAATAATGATATTGGGCTTTTTTAACGGCGAAGTGTTCTTTTGCTGGCAAGAGCTGAATACAATCGGGATGACAAGGGTGTAAAAGATATTTTTTATCATCTTCTTTGAATGAAAATCAATGCCTAATAGTAAAAATTCATATTCTTCAGGTTATCTTTAAACCAAGCCTGCTTTTAGCAGGAAACAAATAAGCATCCTTGCTGTTCATCATTTCTCTGAATTAACGGTTGAATAGAAATCGGCTGCGGCTTTAATATCAGGCTTTAGTCGATTGTCTTCCCACTTTACAGGCACAAGAGCGGGGCGGCAGGTTTGGGAGAATTTCTTACCCATAGCGCCGCGTGGATTAAAAAAGATGGTTGACCACCAATGGCCGCTTTTATCCTGAAACAGATTATTATGTCCTCCTTCCAAAATAGCGGGGTATCGCGGTCCGTAAGGTCCGTAAATATAATCCGATTCTGCCACGACCACATCATAGCTATGTAATTGTTCACCGGGTGTTTCCTTTCTTAAATATGTATAGCGACCATTGGAAAGCGGTACAGACCATACCGTTTGTAATAACTGGTATTTGCCATGATGCTTGGTCAACCACACGCCTTCGATATAAGGTTCTTTAGCATAAGGTGTTTCTTTAAGTTGCTTAAAAGGCTCCGCGATATCACTCAGATCATTCTTCATACGAGCGATATAATGATCATGACCGACGAGATAAACCTCGCCGTCCTCATCTTCGAAGGCGCTGAGGTCAATGTTATCGAAAATAGCATGCTGTTCATTTCCTTTGATATTGCGATAAGGCCCTTCCGGTTTTCCTGAAATACTCTCTAAAACGAAAGATCCCTGATTACCATTTAAACAGGCAATGAGCAACCATTTCTTCTTGCTTTTTATATAGTGTAATTCAGGCGCCCATACGGCTCGATACATTGAATCAAGGGGATCGCCGTTTAGGGATACTGATCCCTTTTTGATGGGTTTACCAACCCTCTGCCAGGTAGCGGCATCCTCGTCGAACGACCAAATTCTACCCATTGATTCCCAGTTCTTAAGGTCTGGTGAACGCCATAAATATAGACCATCATTATAGTCCCAGCAATGCACTTGTCCGGCAAACCGCCTCCCCGGGGAGGCGGTTGTTCCAGTTAAATAATAATTCCCGTCAGGTCCGAGCATCACATAAGTATCACGCATCCATACGTCTAACAATGGTTTTACGGTTGGAGGAACTGTAAGCAATGGATCTCCCACGGGTGCGCAAGGATCACTGAAAGATTGACGCTTGCTCCGGTTTTGAGCGTGACCAATGTAATAGCTTAAACATAATATAAGGAGTATGAATTTTATCCGTTTGGTTAACATAGCCGTCTTAGTGTGTTAATAAAATCTCTAATTATACCCCTTGTTCTGTACGCAAAGTTTATTCGCTTGGATTTCGGATTGTGGAATGGGGAATAGAAGTTTATCTGGCGTTGCTAAAGCAGCTGACACTCCCCTTGCTATTGCTGATGACAAGAAGGTTCCTTGCCGGATTAAATCTTCCCGCCTTTTACCTTCAGAGATAAATTCCCAGCCTCTCTCTTTAAACAGAGCTTCTCTGAAAAGTTCTTTTGTTCCTGCTTCGGTAAGTGTTAAATCGGGCAAACCGGCTCTTTTGCGTATCTGATTAATAAGTGTAAATGTTTCTTCCGAGGGCCCGGATAGCTCATTCAACGCTTCTGCGCGCGATAATAAAATATCTGCGTAGCGCAATACAGGCACGTCGTTTCCGCTGTTATTTCCGATGGTGCTGTTATCCCAATATTTAAAGCTTCGGGCATTGTCGTCATTGAGTATATTTACTGTTACGTTGTTATTATTTACATAACTGGTACAGATCAACGTACGCCGCTGGTCGTTTTCCGCCATACTATTTACAAAGGCGGTCCTTAAACGGTATTGGGTTGCGAAGTTAGACATAGATGCCTGGTAAACAAACTCAGGAAGTTGAGCTGTGCTTTTAAAATTTGGCGGAAGGGCTCCGGCCATAAACCAGTTTCCGAAATCTACTTCATTACGACAAGGTAATACTAATAGCATTTCGCGGTTGTTCATTCCTTCGTTTTCTACTCGAAAAAGATCTTTAAAGGCATATTGACCGATGCTATAGTAATTAAAATCAATAATGGTTTTACAAGCATCTGCCGCTTTTTGCCATTGCTTAGTATTTAAGTAAAACTTTGCCAAAATACCGCTTGCGTTTCCTTTATTGAAGCGACCAAAGGCTTCCTCCTGTCCTGGATCCGGTAGATCGGGGATCGCTGCAAGAAATTCTGATTCGATGAAGTTTTTTATTTCTTCCTCA
>Ga0079224_100006771_pt1 | contig 15272 bp, 14 predicted proteins | sample Stecom2015_FD_80414 | JGI IMG/M metagenome (GOLD analysis project Ga0079224, IMG submission 80414) | Agricultural soil microbial communities from Utah to study Nitrogen management - Steer compost 2015 | ecosystem: Environmental > Terrestrial > Soil > Agricultural land | place: USA: Utah...
CGGCGTACATCGCTTCCCTCCTCGCCGCGACGGCCGGGCTGGTCGCTTCGACCGCGATCGCCACCCGCGAGCCCGCCCCGCACACGCAGCCGGAGCCGGCCGCCCTGCCGGCGTCGCCGCCCGCGGCCGGGGCGCTGCCCCAGCAGCGCCCGGCGGCAGCACTACCGGCCGGCTCGGCGCCGAGCTCGGCCGGCACCGCACGGGCCGAGCGCCCGTTGGCGATCGAGGCGGCGAGCACGCCGACCCCGGTCACGCTGGATGCCGAGTACGCGGCGACCCAACCGGACCGCGGCCACCCGCTGTTCGAAGTGAACGCCGCGCACCGGGCCGCCGTGGGGACTCAGACCACCCAGACCACGTCACTGCCGATCGCTTCCGACGCAGACGCCTCCCCCGGACGGGACGCCCCGCCGCCGACGGCGGCCGAGGAGCCGTCGAGGGCAGCCGAGGAGCCGTCGAGGGCAGCTAAGGAACCGTCGAGGGCAGCTAAGGAACCGTCGAGGGCAGCTGAGGAACCGTCGCGGGCAGCTGAGGAGAGCGACTCGCCCACGGAGCAGCCCGCCGTGGCGTCATCACGGAAGACATCAGCAGCCACGCGCTCCCGAAACGAGGAGCACGGGGCGGTCGCCGTGGCCCGTCGCCGGGTGTCTCGGCGGCAGCGCCGCCGGGAGCACTACGAGCGCGAACACGTGGATTGGGTACGCAATCTAATCAACACGCCGAGCGACCCGGTACTTAACGGCCGGCCCCGGAGTTAACCGTACGAATGGCTCCGGCGGCCGACCCGTATGCATGGCCGCGTGCGCGATCGGGCGTACCGCGGCTCGGCATCGGCTAGGCTCCACGACACCGGGGCGGCAGCTACAGACGAGGAGCGTGCATGATCGTCAGCGAGGACCGGTCCCGCCTGGCCGGCCTCCGTAGCCCGCGCCGCACCGTCGTCCGGGCCGCCCGCCGCGCGGTCGCACGGATGGGTGAGTGATCGATGTCGGCCACGATCCCGCACCGTGCCCGGCAACCTGACCCGGACGAGACCCAACTCATACCTCCCGCGCCGAGCGGTGCGCCGGTGCCGGTGAGCCCACCGGTCACGCCACGGACGGCCGCACCGCCGCCCGATGACGCCACCGCCGTTTCGCCACGGGTATCGGCTCCGGACGGCGACGAGACCCAGGTCATTCCCGCCGTCCCGAACGGCCAGGCACTCCGGCCGCCTCGTGCGGACCGGCCACCGGCGATCCCGACGCGCCTCGACGTTTCCCATCGCCCGCCGTGGCGCTCTGGAGTCGCCCCGACCGACACCGGTTCGGGACGCCATGCCGACGTGCGCCGCAACGACGCCACCCAGGTCCTGCCGGCCGTGAATGGTGGTGGGAGGGGGCCCACGCCGCCCGCCGGTGCCGGCGAGCACGGCGACGACTGACTCCACTTCCTGGACGGACGGCCGTTGCCGCGTCGCCATCGCCGTCCCGCCTTCCTCGTCGGCCGAACGACGCTGGCGGTGCTCCGGGGCACCGGTGAACTGATGATCACTTTTGGTCTCGTGCTGCTGCTCTTCGCCGCGTACGAGATCTGGGGCAAGGCAGCGATCGTCGGTGCCCACCAGAACGAACTCGACCAGCAACTCTCGCTCGAGTGGGGCGATCCAGTGGTCGTCCCCGGCCCGGAGTCACCGGAACCGGAACCCGAAGCCACCGTGGCGCCGCCGCCCGGTTGGGCGATCGCCCGCATGTACATTCCCAAGCTCAACAAGCACTGGGTCGTCGTGGAGGGTGTGAGCCTCGAGGACATCAAGTACGCGCCGGGCCACTACCCGGACACGGCGATGCCGGGCCAGATCGGCAACTTCTCCGTCGCCGGGCACCGGAGTCCAGCCATCTTCTGGGACCTGGACCGGGTGCGGGAGGGCGACATCGTCGTCGTGGAGACGAAGTCCAACTACCACATCTACCGGGTAACCCAGAACCACATCGTGCTGCCCACGGCGGTCGAGGTGGTGGCACCCGTTCCCGGACAGCCGGGCGCGACGCCGACCGAGGCGATGCTCACCATCACGACCTGCAATCCCAAGTGGGACAACTACGAGCGGTTGATCGTCCACGCGAAACTCATCCGCAGCGATCCTCGGGCCAATGGACCACCGCCCGAGCTCGCCGGCGGGGGATAAACCCGGGCGACGCCTGAGCAAATGGCGCCCGCAAGGGGTGCCCGGTGGTTAGCCGATTGGCTTCTCGGCCGATCGCTGTGCCGCCCGGGCGCCCTGCTCCGCAGCCGACTGTCCCGTCGCTGGCTGGGACGTCGCTGGCTGGGCAGTCGGTGGTATGGCCGTCGCCGGCTGGGCCGTCGCTGTCTTGGCTGTCACTGGTTGGGCGGTTGCCGCGGTCGCCGGCTGGGCGTCCTGGCGAAGCGACGCGTGCAGGCGGGCGGCGTGGCTGTCCGCCGTCTTGCGTAACCGGATGGCGTGCTGCTCGGCCTGGTTGCGTACCTGTTCGGCGGCGGCCTCGGCGGCCTCGGTAATCTGCCGTGCCCGCTGTTCGGCGGCGGCTCGGGTCTCCTTGGCATCGACCTCCGCGGCCTCCCGCGTTTGATGGGCGTAGGTCTCGGCGGACTGGGCGATCGCGGCGGCTTCCCGTTCGGCCGCTTCCCGTACCTCGGTGCTGTGGGCGATGGCGTCGGCGCGCAGCCGCTCCGCCGCCGCGGCGGCGCTGGCGCGCAGCCGCTCCGCCTCATCGCGAGCGGCCTTCAGCACCGCCTGCGCCTCGGCTCGGATGCGGTTCGCCTCCTGCTTGGCGTTCTCCAGGTCCACGGCGACGTCCGCACGCATCTGTGCGATCTCGTTCTCGGCGGCGGCGCGTCGGCGCTTGATCTCGAGCTCACATTCCCGAATCACCCGGTCGCGGGCCAGCTTGGCATCGCCCACCTCGGCTTCGAACTTCGCCCGCTCGCGGTCCAGCAGCCCTGCGGCCTCACGGCGCATCTCCTCGGCCTGCTGCTCGGCTTCGGCGAGGATCTGCTCCACGCGCAGGCCGAGGTGCCGGAAGGTCACCTTATCCGAGGGCGACGGTCGGCGGCGCAGCTCGACCAGCTCGGCATGCGCCTTGTGCAGCTCGTCGGTGAGCGCACGGACCCGCGCCTGCAGTTCTTGCCGCTCCGCCACGGAGGCGGCGACGTGCGACTCCAGGAGACTCGCGTACTGGTCGACCTCGCGCCGGTTGTAGCCCCGGAACGTCGTGGTGAACGTGGGCTCGGTCGCGAGGAAAGGAGTTGACGGGTTGAGGTTGTTCTCGCGCGACATGGCGAGAATCCTCACACCGGTCGGGCGGGGTGCGGAGCTATATCGACACAGTCGCCCCCCACGTCACCCCTTGGGGCACAACGAATCCGGCAGTCCGCCGGACCCAGGGGCGTCAACGCAGGGCGGAGTAGATGAACTGGCGAAGCTGGTTGCGCAGCGGGTACGTACTCGACGGCATCAACTGGGTGAAGAACAGGTACGTGAGCTCCTCGGCCGGGTCGATCCAGAACGTCGTGCTCGCCGCCCCGCCCCAGTAGTACGAGCCGGGCGTGCCCGGCACACGCGATGGAACCGGGTCGAGCAGGACGCCGAAGCCGAGCCCGAAGCCGACCCCTTCGTACGTGGTCTCCGATACCCCACCACGGTTGAGCGGATCGATGTCGCTGCCGCCCGGCAGGTGGTTGGTCGTCATGAACCGCACCGTCCGGCTCCCGAGCAGGCGGACGCCGTCCAGCTCCCCCTCGCGCAGCAACATCTGTGTGAATCGGTGATAGTCGGCCGCCGTGCTCACCAGGCCGGCGCCGCCCGCGAGCAGGCCCGGCTTGTCCAGCGCCAACGCTCCGAGCTCGTCGTAGCGCACGGCTCGCCCGGTCGCCGGGTCGGGGGCGTAGAGCGCCGCCAGGCGGTTCACATCGTCGCCCTCGACCCACCAGCGGGTGTCCGCCATGCCGAGTGGGTCAAGGATGCGTTCGGCGATGAACTCGTCGAGGGCCTGCCCACTGATCACTTCGATGATCCGCCCGAGCACGTCCGTGGCGACCGAATACGCCCACGCGGTGCCGGGCTGGAACAGCAGCGGCAGGCCGGCGAAGGTACGCACAGCGGTAGCGAGATCGACGCCGGCGGGTGGGACGAGGTCGTAACCGGCGGCCCGATAGAGCGCATCCACCACCGACGTGCCGTGGAAGCCGTAGGTGAGCCCGGCGGTATGGGTGAACAGGTGCCACATCCGGATCGGCTCCACAGCCGGGACCGTGTAGTGGCGCAGCACGCTGCCCCGGTCGAAGACGCGCACGTCGGCGAACTCGGGCAGCCACTTGCTGATCTCGTCGGTGAGCTCGAACCGCCCCTCCTCCCACAGCATCATGGCGGCGACGGAGGTAATGGGCTTGGTCATCGAGTAGATGCGCCAGAGCGTGTCCGGTGTGACCTCGGCGCCGGATTCAAGGTCCCGCAGCCCGTACGTGCTCGCGTGCGCCACCTGCCCGCGGCGGCTCACCACGACCTGCCAGCCCGCCAACCGACCGCTATCGACATACCGCGCGAAGTGTCGATCCATGGCGGCGAGCCGGGCCGCGTCCAGGCCAACCTCGCTCGGATCCGTCGTGACGTTCACGGGAACGATCTTAGCCACGGTGCGGTATCACCATGTATCGACCCATCCGACCGAATTACGAACGGCCGTCGCATGACTGCGGAGTAACGTTGGAAGATGCCCCCGATGCGTCCCTGGGGTGCAAAGCCGAGGCTGATCGCGGCCGCAGTTGCAGCCGTGGTGGCGGTGATCGTGCTCGTCACCTCCGCCGTGACGCAGAGCGCACCGTTGCGCGACGGCGACCAGACACGGGGAGAGCGGGCGCAGGACGGCCAGATGCCGAGCGACCAGGTACCGGGCGACCAGGCACAGAACTTCGCCGCGCCGCCCGCCCCGCCGGCTCCCCCGCCCGGTCCCCGGCTCGTCGCCCCCGCCGAGCCCGACGACATCACCGCCGGCGCGAGCCTCTTCGGGTGGGCGCTGCTGGATCGAACAACCCGGGCCACTACGGGTTCGTCAAATCGCGACCGCGTGTACAACACGATGGAGTCGATGATCAAGCCATGGATCGCCGCGGACTACCTACGCCGCCTCACCGAGTCCGGTGACGAGCCGAGCGAGACGGCCCTGCGGGAGTTGGCGCTGACCATCATCGACAGCAACGATCCGCTCGCCGAGAAGTACTACCGCATCGGCGGGTCGGACGCCGTCGTGTCGCGCATGATCGAGATCTGTGACCTGGAGTCCGTCCGCATCAAGCCGTCACTGTGGAGCTGGACGGAGATGACCCCGCTCGACGCGGTGCGTTACGGCGAATGCCTCGGCGACGGTCGTGCCGCTGGTGCAGAGTGGACAGACTGGCTACTGGCGCAGATGCGCGCGGTACGCGGCGGGGTGGCCGACCAGAAGAGCGGCGAGGTGCAGGGCGGTCGCTGGGGCATCATCGACGGGCTGCCCGCTCCGTTGGCCGAGCAGACCGGTATCAAGAACGGCTGGACCCAGTACCGCGACGGCTGGCACGTCAATTGCCTCGGCGTCCACGAGGACTGGGTGCTCGCCATCATGATCCGCACCACCCGCGGGCTCCAGGCGGCGGCAGACATCTGCGAGGACGTCACCGAGCGACTCGTGGTCCACCCTGACCGCCTGAGCGGCCGTTGACAGCACCGCTGGCGACGGCCAGTCTTCTTCCCGAGCGCGGCGGCAGCGACGCACCGCATCCTCCGACGCAGGGAAGGTCATGGTCAGGGCGAGAAGATTCCGACTGAGCGCCGCCGCACTTGTACTCCTCGCCGCCGTCGTGGTGGTTGTCGTGGCGGCGGTGGTCGTCGCCGTGGTCGTGTGGCCGCGCGAGCAGGTCCCGCCGGCGTCGCAGTTCGTGGCCCGCGACGGCGACCGCCTCGTGCTGGACGGCGCGCCGTTCACCGCTGCGGGCAGCAACAACTATCGGCCCTTCTTCATCGAACCGGGCCTGGTCGACGACATTATGCGGACCGCTGCGGAGAACGACTTCCGGGTCATGCGCGTGTGGGGCTTCAACGACATCGGGCTCGCCGACGGCACGGACTCTGTGGACCCGCAAAACATCACCACGTACTTCCATTACTGGGACGGCGAGAAACCCGCCTACAACGACGGCGCGAACGGCCTGGAGAAGCTCGACTACGTCATCGCCTCGGCGAAGCGCCACGGCATCAAGCTCGTCATACCGTTCGTCAACAACTGGGCCTCGTTCGGCGGGATGGACCAGTACGTGCGTTGGGCCAACGGAACGTACCACAGCGACTTCTACACCAACCCCACGATCAAGCAGTGGTACCGAGACTGGGTCACCCACCTACTTGAGCGGACGAACATCCACACCGGACTGAAGTACAAGAACGAACCGACGATCGCGTTCTGGGAGCTTGCCAACGAGGCCCGGTGCGAGGCGGCGGGCCAGTACCGGGCCGGCCCCGACTGCACCACCGAGACGATCGTCTCCTGGGCCCGGGAGATGGCCGCGTTCGTCAAGTCCATCGACCGCAACCACCTGCTTGGCTTCGGCGACGAGGGCTTCATGTGTGACCCGCCGGGAGTGGCGGACACCGCTCACTTCGCGTACGACTGCAGCACCGGCGACGCGCGTGCCATCGCGCAGATCGAGGAGATCGACGTGGTCGGGCTGCACCTCTACCCGGACCACTGGGGCACCGACCCGGACTGGGCCACCGAGTACCTGCGTGCCCACGTCGACCTCGCCAGCGAGGTGGGAAAGCCACTCTTCCTCGGCGAGTACGGGTGGCGCGGACCGTCGGCGCATCGCAACGCCGTGTTCCACCAGTGGTTGACGGAGTTTCACAACGGTGGCGGGGACATCGCGCTGTACTGGCAGATGCAGGTCCGCACCGAGGTCTTCACGCCCGCGGACCAGGACGGGTTCACCGCCTACTGCCCATCCGCCGTCTGCACCCAGGTCAAGTACTGGTCGCAGGCCCTGGCGAGCGGCCGGACGGACTTCCCCCCGGTGTCCGATGAGGACTTCATCAGCGTCCGGGCCGGCACGACCGGCACCGTGGACCTGCTCGCCAACGATGTCTCCCTGTTCAACGAGCTCGACCGGGACAGCGTCGACCTCGATCCGGCCGGCGACGGCATCCAGCAGACGGTGAGCGTGCCGGCCGGCACGCTCACCGTCGCCGACGGCGTGCTCACCATCACGCCCGAGGCGGGCTACACCGGGCAGTTCGAGCTCGCCTACACCGTTGCCGACACACAGGGACGGGTCGGCGAGGTCACGAACGTGTTCATCAGGGTGAGCTGACGGTCGATCGCTTCATTCCGTGGAACGCCGTCACTCCTGCCAGGAGGCCGCGACGGCTCGGTTGTGCGCCGACCCGAGGCGATCCGTCGGGTAGACGGTGTGCAGGCCATCCGGTAACTGCCGCCAGACCTGCCGCAGGCTCGTCGCCTCGGCCTTCAACACGTCGAAGAAGAGATCGATCGCGAGCACGCCGACCGGTGGATAGATGCGCTCCATCGGTGGCTCGGCGCCCGGTTCGATCGCTCCCTCCGCCACCAGGAACTCCTGGATGGCGGTACGGACCTCGGGAAGGCATACCGCCGAGTGGTAGATGACGTTGAGCGCCTGAGTGCGCATCCCGTGGATGTGCTCCTCGCCCTTGTCCTCGTGGAAGTGCGGGTTCCGGGACTCGATCTGGACCACCGGCACGGTGCTCGCCATCACGTCCGGGTGGGATGGCTCCAGCACGCCGCCGAACTGCTCGAACAGGTCGATGAACTGGTACGGCTCGACGGCGTAGCCGCCGGCCATCCGCATCCGCAACCCGAGCTCGAGGCTGAAGGCGTGCTCGCCCGCGTTGCCGGTGGCGATCAGATCGGTGCCGAAACCGGAGTACTCCGCGACCAATCGATTGAGGAAGCGGTTGGTGATCTCCGAGGTCCGGCCATGCCGGCTGTAGAAGACCCGGCCATCACGCAGCTTGGGCTTCGAACCCCAGGAGATGCGCACCATCCCAAATGGACTGTCAGCGAGATGCAGTCCGGCGGCATACGCCTTGCAGTACTCGTTGACAGCCCCTGGCACGTAGTTGTCGGCGTCGACGTAGCCGATGTAGGAGCGCCCGGAGAGGGAGGCCAAGGCCATGCCGACGAGCATCGCCTCCCCTTTGCCCCGGCGCACCAGCCCGTCGTCATCGACGATCTCGGGCATGCCCGCCGCCTTCAGCGCGGCCGCGAGACCAGGATCGCGCTGGTGGATGGTGATGGCCGGACGTTCGGCGAAGCGACAGAACTGCTCCACCGACTCGACCTCCATCGCATACCGGTCGACGGGCTGCCGGTCGCTGTTGGAGACCAGGATGATCAGGCAGTCGTGCGGTATTCCGGCGAGGACTCCCTCAATCACCTTCCGGGTCTCGTTCATGCACGGCACGACGATGACGAGATCTCGCTCGATAGAGCGGATCGCCTGCGTCGACACGCTGCAGGAGGGGCCGAGATCATCGGCACCCCGCATCAGTCTCTCTTCCCCCGAGTCAAGCTCGACCACACGCTGCAGCTCGCGGATGTGGACGGCGCCGAAACGCTCGGTCCGGTGGGGATGCTCCAGCCGCATGCGGGGCACACTACCGCCGTTGTATGTAGTTCGCGTGACGATGGAATCCGAAACCGCCGACATTTCCGGATAGGTTGCGCCGGCCAGTGTGACGCACCGTAGTCGATCCACCACATGGTGACTACAATGGGCCGCTGACCAGGCGGTTAGTTGCGCGTTTGGGCATCTCTCTGCCCGCCCGGGGCATTCCGCAGTCCCGCCGGCGACGCGATCGGGTCCCACAGCGGTGGCCGCGACACGTCATAATGAGCGCCGTGAATGTTCGACGGCTACTTGCTACCGTGATTATTGTCACGGGCCTTGTACTCGCGGCGGCCGGCATTTATGTCGGCTGGGAGCTGCCGCATCGTGAGGAATGCTCCGGTGACACGTGCCGGACAACGCTCGCCATCGACTGGTCTCGGGTCGACTGGGGCATCCCGCCACAGCGGCTCGCCTGCGGGGTCGCGCATCCGGACGAGGGTGACGTGCTGGTGGGCCCCGGCGAGGTCTGCGTCACGAGCATCGGAACGGGGTCGACCGAGGTCACCTACGAGGAGTTGCGCTCCCGGGCGACCCAGCGGCGCGTCCTGAGCCTCATCGTGGTGGCGGTCATCCTCGCCACCGCCACGACCGCCGCGCTCGTGGTGGTTCGGCGCCGGCCACGGGAGTCGTCGCCGCAGGCCAGCGTCGGGTAGCCGCCCCAGTCACGATCCCAGCATCCGCCATCATGTGGCGGACCTCACACGCGCATCGCTCGGGTGGGACCCGCGAGGATGAGCGGCATGAGTGGAGCGTTGACTGGACTGCGGGTGGTGGAGCTCGCGAGCATCGGACCCGGGCCGCACGCCGCGATGCTGCTCGCCGACATGGGCGCCGATGTCGTGAGGGTGCAGCGGCCAGGTCACGCCGACGTGCTGCGCCTACCGACCGAAGTGGACCATCAGATTCGAGGACGGCGCATCGTCGAGGCAGACCTCAAGCAGGACGAGGCTGTGGCCGCCGTGCTGGACCTGATCGACCTGGCCGACGTCCTTCTCGAGGGTTTTCGGCCCGGAGTCACCGAGCGGCTCGGGCTCGGCCCCGAGGTCTGCCTCGCCCGCAACCCTCGGCTCGTCTACGGGCGGATGACCGGCTGGGGCCAGGACGGTCCACTCGCGACACACGTAGGGCACGACATCAACTACCTCTCGATCACGGGTACGCTCGCCGCGATCGGCCGGCCCGGGCAACGACCTGTGCCACCGCTCAATCTCGTCGGGGACTACGGCGGGGGCTCGCTGTTTCTCGTGGTGGGGATTCTGGCGGCGCTCTGGGAGCGGCAACGCTCCGGGCGCGGCCAGGTCGTCGACGCGGCCATGGTGGACGGCGTGAGCTCGCTCGCCCAGCTGATGTGGTCACTACGCGGCGCTGGCCTCGCCGGCGACCGGCCCGGGGACAATCTGCTGGACGGGTCGCGACCGTTCTACGACACATACGAGTGCGCGGACGGCAGGTACGTCGCCGTGGGTGCGTTGGAGCCCCAGTTCTACGCCGCCCTGCTGACCGGACTGGGGCTCGCCGACGAGGAGCTTCCGGCCCAGTGGGACCCCGACGGTTGGCCGGTCCTTCGGGCGCGGTTCGCCGAGGTCTTCGCCACTCGCACCCGTGACGAGTGGGCCGACGTCTTCGCGTCGCTGGACGCCTGTGTGACGCCGGTGCTCACCTTCAGCGAGGCCGCGCACCATCCCCACCTCGCGGCGCGGGGAACCCTCGTCACCGAGGACGGCGTCACCCGCGCCGGGCCGGCTCCGCGCTTCTCGCGCTCGGCCTCCGGGCCCGCCGGTGCTCCGAGCACTGTAGACATCACGCAGGCGATCCGCGACTGGTCCGGCCGTGGCGCGCCCCAGTAGCCCGGGTGCGCCACGGCCGCCACAGGTCAGTACTCGCAGTCCAGCTCCTCGCCGTCCTCACATTGGTCGTTGCCCGTGCCGCCGAAGAGTGAGTTGTAGATGACGTGCGCGTCGCCGAAGAGGTGGTCGTCGCCCTCGTGACCGTAGATGGTGTCGTCGCCGTCGCCGCCCCACATCCAGTCGTTACCGCCGCGGCCGTACATGGTGTCCGCACCACCCAGCCCGAACATGGTGTCGTCGCCGGAGACCATCGCACACGACGGCGGCTGACCCGAGCACAACAGGGCCGAGCCGCCATCGAGCACGTTGTTCCCGTTGCTGCCGATGAGGGTGTCCGAGCCGTAGCCGCCGGTCAGATTCTCGATTCCGGACAGGGAGTCGGTGTCGCCAGCACGGATGGCGGTGTTCGTGATCAGTGACGCCGTCACCGGGGTCGGTCCAGGGAAGATGGCGGTGTCCGTCCCGGTTGAGCCGTTGATCACGTCATTGCCGGGTCCGCTGGTTATCTTGTCGTCGCCGCTTCCGCCGTAGGCGTAGCTGGTGACCCCGGCCCTGCCACCGATAACGATCGTGTCGTTGCCCGATCCGCCGTAGATGTACGCGACCCGATCGGTCTTGTGGTTGACCGTGTCGCTCAAGTCGCCCACGTCGATCCAGATAGCCTCGAGCTTCTCCACGACACACTGCATGCGGGTCGTGTCGCGCGGGACCGGATACGAACACGCCGGATCGGCCGACACAATTGGGTCGCCGCCTCTCTCGACGAACAGGTAGGTATCGCCGCTCCTGGTAACCGTCAGATTGTTGGTCACGCCGGCGTCGGCCGCGTAATAGATGGTCGTCCCCGAAACGTCCAGATTGGAGTGCGCCGCGAACGCGGGTGTGCCAGCGACGGCCACAGCGCCGCCGAGGACTGTTGCCACCACCGTGACGCGGATGAGGGCTCTGCCAGGGATCTTCATGTCCTCTCCCGGGTACGAAGCCTGCATGAGCACACGCAGGCGTGTCCGTTGACAGAGGCATGAGTTCACCGGGTCATAAGGACCAACAGTTTTTGAGGTGTCGATCGCCCGACAGTTGATGCTCCCGGCTAGCTAGCGAGCCTCGTCCGGTTGTGCCGGGACAGCCTGGCTACCGAGGCGCGGAAACGGGTCCAGCGAGAAGATGACCTCCACCGGCACCTCGAAGTAGCGGGCCAGTCGCAGGGCCAGGTAGAGGCTTGGCGAGAACTCGCCACGCTCCAGATAACCGACGGTTTGATAGTGCACGCCGAGCGCCTCCGCCAGCTGCCGCCGCGACACGCCACGTTCGGCGCGGAGCATCGCGATCCGGTTGTAGACCGTCTCCGGCATGGTCAGGTCACCCGCTGCAGCGCCTTTTCCCGCCGAGCCGCCACCGTGGACCCGGCCTCACGACGCGCCATCCGGCGCAGGATGACCGGCGCGACGGCGATCCCCAGCACCGCCCAGAGACTGAGCATGCCGAGCGTCTCCAGGTGCCGCCAGGAGCCCTCGAGCTCGACCGCGGCGAGCTCCGCAGGCAGCAGCGCCGATCGCATGCCGAGGCCCAGCCAGTAGACCGGGAAGATCTGCGCGATGCCCTGCACCCAGCCGGGGAAGCCGTTGATCGGGTAGAAGATGCCAGAGATGGCGACCAAGCCCATGAGCGGCAACATCACCATGCCCATGTTGCGAGGGCTGCCGAACAGTGAGCCCACGATCGCGCCGATGGGCATGGTGGCGAGGAGGCCGATCGCGAGCACCCACGCCAGCGTGAGCCACTTGGTGGGGTCGCCGAGCACCAGACCGTCGAGGAAGAATAGCGCCGGCACGAGCACCACGGCTTGCGAGACCAGGCTCATACCCGCGACGAGCAGCACCTTACCCATCAGGTAGCCCAGCATGCCGTTCGGCACCGCCTTCGCCCGCAGCAGCGTCCCGTCTTCGCGCTCGATCGTGAGGATCAACGCCATCGAGGTCAGGCCGCTGAACACTACGCCCATGCCGAGCACGCTGGGCAGCGTCCTCGCTCCCAACGAGAACTCGGTGCCGGGCACGGTGGCGTTCCGCATGAAGAACATGACGATGAGCAGCACGACGGCCGGGAAGACGTAGTTCCACAGGTCCTGCGCGTTGGTCCAGGTCTGGCGGAACTCGATCCAGCCCCGAGCCACACCGAGCCGTACGGCGGTGAGCAGCGAGTTCACCGCGAGGTCACCTCCTCAAACGCCCGCACCGCCGTGTCGGCGTGGCCGGACTCGAACTCTCGCACCAGGGCCATGTAGGTGTCTTCGAGGCTCGCCCGGCGCACCTCGAGGTCGGTCACCGCGTCACCGCCTCGCGCGAGCAGCTCGCGGACGAACTGCGTCGCGTCCTCAGACGAGTGCACGAAACGTTGCCCGTTCTCGGTCCACCGCACCTCCGCCTGTGCCGACACGCTGCGGGCGAGCTGGTCGGCCGAGCCGGCCGCGATGATGCGGCCGCCGGCGAGGATCAGGATGCGGTCGGCGAGCTTCTCCGCCTCGTCGAGGTCGTGTGTCGTCAGGAGGATCGTCGTCGCCTGGGTGTCCGCGAGATGGTGCACGAGATCGTGGAAGTCGCGCCGCGCCTGCGGATCGAACCCAGCCGTGGGCTCGTCGAGGAACAGCAACTCCGGTCGCCCGACGATGCCGACAGCAAGGTCCAGGCGTCGCCGTTGGCCACCCGAGAGCTGCCCGATCCGCTTGTTCGCGTGCGCCCCCAAGCCCACCGCTTCGATAAGCTCGTCGGTCTTCCACGGCCGCTCGACCAGGTTCGTGCCGTATGGCGCGTAGTAGGCGCCAAGGTGGTCGAGCAGCTCATAGACGCGCCATTTGGCGTGGTCCCGCCAGGACTGGAGGACGACGCCGATCCGGGCTCGCCACGCCTCGTTTCCGTGTGCCGGGTCGACCCCGAGAACCGAGACCATGCCGGCGGAGCGCATGCGGAAGCCCTCGAGGATCTCGATGGTGGTGGTCTTGCCGGCGCCGTTGGGGCCGAGCAGCGCGACGACCTCCCCACTGCACGCGCTGAACGTGACGCCGGTCAGCACATCGGTCGAGCCGTAGCGCATCCGCAGGTCAGCCACATCGACCACGACATCCGAGCGGTCATTCCGGGCCACGCTCAGCACGGTCGCAGACCTCCAACCATTTACCGAATGAATGATACGAACGATAGCACACATGCTACATGCCGCTACCCCCTTCGGGACCGATCGACTCGTTATGATCCCGTGGGCATCGAAACTGGGGAGGAAACGGATGCTTCGCCGGTATGGCGCAACGGGAGTTGCCATCGCGATCGCGATCACGCTGGTCGGCTGCACATCGGAGGGTCAGGGCGCCGACGCCGTGCTGACACCGTCGCCCGAGCCGGCGGTCAAGCACGTTCAGGCCGACGCGGACGCCGCAGTGCTGACGCTCGACGACCCCGAGCTCGCCGGGTACAAGAAGGTCACGCTCCCGGAACCCGAGTACCCACCGAAGTCGGAGGAGGACTGCTGGGCCCTCTACCGGCGCGCCAAGAAGGACCTCCGGGAAGCTGCGACCGCGCACGCCGGGGAGTCGTACAACAAGACCGACGACGGTCCATACGTCATCCACACCGTGACCGTGCACGACGAGCAGTTCGCGGCCGCGGCGATCGACGACGTGCGCACCTCGTACGCCGGACCTTGCCGCACGTGGACAAACCCCGACGGCCTGGAGTTCGCGGTGAGCGAGTTCGAGGTCGACGACGGCGCTCTCGACGCGGCCGACGAGGTGTACGGGTACCGGATCGAGGCGGGTGACGAGAAGCAGACGCTCATCATCTTCGGCGCCTACCTGCGCAAGGGCGATCTCATCAGCCAGATCGAATACGCCGCCTTCGACGCCACGCCCGCCGATGCGATCGTCTTCGTGGTGGCGGCGGCGAAGAAGCTGCCAGTCGCCTAGCCGGTCCGCCGCGGGTCCTGGCCCGCCCAGGGGTCGTAGTCGACCTCCAGCGGCCCCTGCTCAGGGCGTAGCTCCTCCGGCACGTTGCGGAGGTTGACCCGGATGCGGTACCACGCGCTGCTGCGCCCGCGCATGGCGTCGACCAGGATGTCGGCCGGGGCGAGGTACGGCCAGACCTCTGGGTGCCGCTCCCGCCACCGGTCGAGGCCCGCCTCCGCCTCCGCCTTGCTGGCGGCTCGGGCGATCTCGAGCAGCGGCATGGTGCTGCGACGGCGGCCACTGGCACCGCTGGTCTTGCCAGGCGCCGGCTGGGCGACCCGGCCGTGGCGGCGCGGTGGCGACTCCATCTTCCCCTGTTCTTTCAGCCGTTCGGCGAGTTCCAGCAGCGGCGCGAGGGAGCCCGCCGCGTCATCCATGCCAGCGGCCGGGTCACCGACCTCGGCGAGCCGGCGTGGCACGGTGTCGATGGTGAAGGCCGCCGGGTCGCAGTCCGCGACCTCGTCCCAGGCCAGCGGCGTCGAGACCCGCGCGTCGGCGGTGGGGCGGACGGAGTACGCCGACGTGGTGGTGCGGTCCCGCGCGTTCTGGTTGTAGTCGACGAAGACCCCGTGACGCTCCTCCTTCCACCATCGGCTAGTGGCCAGGTCGGGCGCCCGCTCCTCGACCTCCCGCGCCAGCGCCATCGCAGCCCGGTGCAGCTCCCGAAACGTCCATTGCGGATGGATGCGGCAGTAGATGTGCAGGCCGCGCGACCCCGAGGTCTTGGGCCAGCCGACCAG
>Ga0079224_100006772_pt1 | contig 15271 bp, 17 predicted proteins | sample Stecom2015_FD_80414 | JGI IMG/M metagenome (GOLD analysis project Ga0079224, IMG submission 80414) | Agricultural soil microbial communities from Utah to study Nitrogen management - Steer compost 2015 | ecosystem: Environmental > Terrestrial > Soil > Agricultural land | place: USA: Utah...
TCTATCTTGGTAGGCTCGAAGCTGGAGGGCGACGCTTTCGGACAAACCTTCACTTTTGATACGGACGACATCAATGACCTGGATGCGGGATTGGTGTTCGGTATAGGATATAACCTCCCGATCGGCCTAAATATCCAAGGTAGTTATGATTTAGGCTTGACTCCAGTTTTTAAGGACAGCAATGCCGATGTGTACAACAGAGGCTTTAAAATCTCACTTGGATTTAGCTTGTAAGATGCAACATCATAGGGCTGTTTGTCGTTGATAAACAGCCCTATGTGTTCACTTCTATGAATAAGGTCCCAAAAGTAGTTTTTGTATGGATGGCGCTGATGTTGAGCTATCAGGCGCATGCTCAGGTCAAAGCGGGGCTGAGAGCTGGGATTAATTACGCGGATCTTACCCAGCTGCTACCCAAATACGGCAACGGCTTTCATGCGGGGACCTATTTGAAATTTAGCTTAGCGGGCCTGTTGGAACTTGAGCCGGGGATACAGTATTCCCAGAGGAAGTTCGACGTACACCCTGGTTACCCCGGGAATAGCTTGCATCTCAACTATATTGATGTACCCATTGTGGTAAGGATGGGATTGTTGCCTTTTGTGGATGTTTTCGCCGGCCCCCAAGCTTCGGTACTGGTAGCAAGAAAGTATAAGGGAGGGGGACAGTTTGATCGGACAACCGAGTTTCACGAACAAGAACTGGGTGCGCTTGTAGGTATTGGCGTTAGTCTCCCATTGGGCATCAATATCCAAGGAAGTTATGATTTCGGTTTGTCAAATCCGGTTCATAATGGTCATGAAATCAAAAACAGAATTTTTAAGATTTCGTTAGGGAAGGATTTTTAAAAAATACATGGCAAAAGCACAGCGCATTGAGTATAAAGACAAGATACCTGTCTCAATACCCAATACCCTTTACTCACTTTTCAGTTAGATAACACCCATGGCCAGCATAGCCTTGGACACCCTGATAAAGCCAGCGATGTTGGCTCCTTTTAGGTAGTTTCCTGGCGAGCCGAATTCTTCAGACTTTTCGTAACATAGATCGTGGATGTCTTTCATGATCTTAGAAAGTTTATCTTGCGTATAGTCGAAGGTCCAAGAGTCTCTCATGGCATTTTGCATCATCTCCAAAGTGGAAGTTGCTACTCCTCCCGCATTGGCTGCTTTGGCAGGGCCGTAGAGGATTTTGGAATCCAAAAAGATCTGAACACCCTCCGGTGTGGTCGGCATGTTGGCGCCTTCCCCAATTGCGATGCATCCATTCTTCACTAGTAAGGCAGCATCTTTTCCGTTGATCTCATTTTGGGTCGCCGATGGAAATGCAATCTCACAAGGTACTTCCCAAATATTGCCTCTTTCAAAATACCTTGCTGTCTCATGATACTGGAGATAGTCTTTGATCCTGCGTCGCTCCACTTCTTTCAGTTGCTTAACAGTTTCCAGATCGATACCTTTTTTATCGTAGACATAACCATTGGAGTCTGAACAAGCCACCACGGTGCCTCCCAGTTCATATATTTTCTCCATGGTATAGATTGACACGTTGCCAGAACCCGAAACCACACAGGTTTTTCCGGAAATGCCGTCGTTTTTGACTTTCAGCATTTCTTGAACGAAAAAAACCGACCCATACCCTGTGGCTTCTTTTCGAAGCAAGGAGCCACCCCAGTCTAGACCTTTTCCGGTGATCACGCCGGCTTCATAGCGGTTGGTGATTCTTTTATACTGTCCAAAGAGATAGCCGATTTCCCGTCCTCCCACGCCGATATCACCGGCAGGAACATCTGTATGTTCACCCAGGTGGCGGTAAAGTTCAGTCATAAAACTTTGGCAAAACCTCATGATCTCGTTTTCAGACTTGCCTTTGGGATCAAAATCAGCGCCTCCTTTGCCCCCTCCGATAGGAAGACCAGTAAGGGCATTTTTAAATATTTGCTCGAAACCTAAAAACTTGACGATGCCCAAATAAACGGAGGGATGGAACCTCAAGCCCCCCTTATAAGGGCCCAACGCACTGTTAAACTCTACCCTAAAACCCCGGTTGATCTGAACATTGTTCTGGTCATCAGTCCAAGGTACCCGAAAAATAATCTGGCGCTCAGGCTCGCAAATTCTTTCAATGATTTTCCGGTGCGCAAACTCGGGATATTTGACCAACACAGGACCAAGAGATTCTAAGACCTCCCTGACCGCCTGATGGAATTCAACCTCTCCGGGGTTACGCTTAATGATTTCTTGAAAAATGGGTGAAATTTTTTCGTCGATATGGTTATTCATAAATTATTGGTAATAGTAGATGATAATGCAATCGGGCTGTAATATTATAGATTTTTTGCAAGAACAACGCCTATTTGTTAGAAAAATTACAAATCAGGGTCCAAAAAAGCAGCTGTTTGTATTTATTACCATGAAAAAAGGGAAAGAGGCGGCGGTCGTCCTATTTCCCTTATTGCAAGCTGATTATGTCGGAGACGGCTCCGCTGAGAATCTATCGGATGCCTAATTTCCTTATATATGCCAGGTACGACTTCCTGGCTACAAACCAGCCGGCCCACCCAGCCAGTAAACCTACCAATGTCCCCACTACAATATCTGAGGGATAATGCACGCCTAAATAGATCCTAGTATAGCTAATAAAGGCGGCCCAAAGATACAGCCACCGGAAGCCTTTGTAGCGGTGTCCAAAAGTCAGGTTAAGATAGATGGCCAGCGCAAAGGTGTTTGCCGCATGAGAGGAGACGAAGCCATACATCCCGCCACAGCCTCCATAATTATACATCAAGTCTTCGAAGCGGTGATCATGGCAAGGTCTCAACCGCTCAAAAAATGGTTTCATAAAGCCTGAGGCGGTCTGATCTGCCATTAAAATGGCTAAGCCGATCCCAGCTAATACCCAGAGACTGCTTTTCTTGTAATTTTTGATGATCAGGTATACAAAGAAAGCGTATAGGGGGATCCATATTAGCTTTCCAGTAAGGGCATACATGATGGGGTCTAACCAATCCTGATGCAGCCCATTGAGGTAAAGGAACAGTTGTTCATCCCAATGTTTGATCGCCTCCATACTAAGACAAATTGATCCAGTCTATACCTTTTTTTAAATGCTCAAGGGTAAATGCCTCTTTTGAGCCCGCGGAAGGTTTATAATTATACTCCCAAGCGGCAGTAGGGGGCATGCTCATCAGAATGCTTTCCGTCCGCCCATTGGTGTCGAGGCCGAATTTAGTCCCGGCATCCCAAACCAGGTTAAATTCTACATAGCGACTTCTTCTATAAGATTGCCATAGTCTTTCGCTCTCGCCAAAAGGAAGCAGGGCGTTTTTTGCCATAAAGTGGCAATAAATTTTTGGGAAGAGATAACCCAATGCTTTTACAAAATCATATACCTGCTGAAAAGGCATTTCATCATCTGCGGTCAGCCGGTCAAAAAATATTCCTCCTATCCCCCGGGTTTCCTGTCTGTGGCGCAAATAGAAGTAGTCATCCGCCCACTTTTTAAATTTCGGATAATAGGTCGGATTATACTGGTCGCAGGTGGCCTTGACTTCACGATGAAAATGAGCGGCATCTTCAAGGTCAATGTAATGGGGTGTAAGATCAATTCCTCCACCAAACCAATAAACCCCATTGCTCATTTCGAAGTACCGGATATTCATGTGAATGATTGGGACCATGGGGCTGTCAGGGTGGATTACGATCGATACGCCCGTCGCGAAGAAGTCAGCTTGGTCCAATTTTAATTTAGCTAAAATCTTATCGGGTGTGGGACCATGAACTGCCGAAAATGCCACCCCTCCTTTGGCAATAATATTTCCTTCTTTGATAACCCGGGTTCTGCCACCACCTCCTTCTGGTCGGCTCCACTGGTCTTCATGAAAGCGAGCCTTCCCGTCCCCGATTTCAAGCTCCATACAAATATGGTCCTGAATAGCTTTAAAATCTTCTACTATTTGTTCTTTACTGATCCTTTGCATTTTATTGTTTTTTACTCTTCATGGCCACGCCAATGCTATGTTCGTTAGAAGGGATAACCTATGCCGATGTTGAAAACCCGCTGGCTTTTGTCGCCTAAGGGCCGGCTAAACGAGATGTTATCCAAAATATACCGTTCTCCCTCAGGTCTGGCGGGATCGTAAGCTTTAATGCCCATATCCAGACGAAGTACGAGAAAATCAAAATCCATTCTTAATCCCAGTCCGGTGCCCACTGCCAATTCCTTGTAAAACCGTTTTACTTGAAAATCGGCACCCGGTCTCGAGGGATCTTCCGTGAAGGTCCATGTGTTCCCCACATCCACAAAGATAGCTCCATCAAAGTAACCAAAGAGCTTTTGTCGGTATTCAAACATGGCCTCAAAAAGAATTTCCCCAGGTTGCTCGAAGCGGTAATCGAAAGTTCCATCTTCATTTCTGTCAGGGGAAAAAGACCCAGGTCCCAAGCGGCGCGGTTGCCAGGCACGGATGCTTGTGCTGCCGCCCGCAAAGAAATACTTTTCATAAGGCAGCACTCCCGCACTGACGCCGTAAGGTTTGGCCAATCCGAGATTTAGTCTGTAGGCAAACGTGCTTCTTTGGCTTAGTGGACGGTAACGCCGGAAGTCTGATTGGAACTTGAGGAACTGAAAGTATTGGTAGCTCCGGTCTTTGATAAATGAGGTATTGACGAGGTTAAAAGTGGTACCACCACTCTCCACGAAAAGCCTCCACAACGAAGCCTCATTTCTTTGACTCAGGCCGTATTGGTTGAAGTTTATGATAAGCTGTCCAGAAACACTGCTGACATAAGAAGGCATAAAGGAATTGATCAGGTTGTTGCCTTGTGACTGGAACTCCTCTAGTCTTTCGCGGAATCTTGTGTCTAATGACGACCGGATAAGGTTCGCATCCAGTAAGTTGATTGTAAACTGTTGTCGGAGATTAGAGGGTGCCCAACTGTAAGCCAGGATGGTATTTAAGGCATCCCTGACATACTCGGGGCGGTTGACATAGTTATACCCGAACAAGGCCCTCGTTCTGGGATTGTACCTTCCGAAGTTTCTCAACGACCATTTATTGAACGGGATCAAAAATTGGGGGAAGATGACGGAAGCCGACGTACTGAGCTCCCTGCTTCTGTACACGCCGCTTTCGGCGGTAGCTGAAGCTACACCTTCCAATCCTGCCCGGAAGTTGAATTCAAAGATCTCCAGTCCCCTAAAGAGGTTTCTGTTCCGCAGGGAATGACTAATAAAAGGACCGGGCAGTTGCTCGGTCACGCTTGCACCCAATTGATTGGTGATCTGAAATTTTTGGTTAGGCCGGGTCAATATCCTTGTCTGTAGCTGGTTACCGACCGTATCAAAGGTAATGTTAACGAAGCTGAAGATATCTAGATTGGCGAGTTGCCTTTGGGTCTCCCTCACATCCCGCTGCCGGTACATCCTCCCCGGCGTTAGGAAAATCCTTGAATCAATGATTTTTTCGGAGTACCGATCCCTGTACAGGGCGTAGTTAATGCCGTTGTAGCTCGTCTGTACTTCTTGGTCGGGAATGACCTCCGCAGGGGAATCGATATTGAATTGAACATTTCCTATGGTGTAGAATGGATGTTGGTCCGATGAGCTTGGCGTTCTGACTAGCTGCTCGATGCTGACGGTATGATAAATGGTATCCTTGTAAACATTGTACTCCACGTAGGACTTCGAAAAGTTATAATAACCGTTGTCTCTAAGGAGATCCTCTACCCGTTGTCTTTCTTTTGTCAGTACCTCTTGGTTATAACGCCTCCCGACCTTCACCAAGGACCTGTTGTCGTCGTTGAGCAGCAGGGAGATGTTGTCATCGTCCGTTTTGTGAAAGAGACTGTCCACAATATAGCCTTCATTCTCTTCGATTTCATAGGTTATAAATGCTTTTCTCCGCTTCCTTTCCACTTTTGAGCTGACGTTGGCGTCGAAGAAACCGTGGTTGGCGAGATAAGCGGAGATCTGAAGCTGTGATTCGTACGTCTTGGTGCTGTCGTACAAAATCACCGGATTACCGGTTCTCATAAACCAGTTTCCGTAGTTAAGTTTCCTGTCCAAGGTGGCGAGCTGGGAATTCACCTTGGTGTAGCGTTTTTCCAGCTTGCGTTGATTGGAATTTTCATTTAAGCTCAATTCTAGAAGTTGCTTTTCCTCTTCTAAAACTTCTTTACGCGCGGCGAGCTTGGCACTGTCATAGGTAAGCAGTCCGACATTGTAAATGAACACACCGACTGAAAAACTGGTAAAGGGAATTCGTGTGTTTGGTTTTTGTATGATGAGGTCCTTGACGTCCTCGGGATCGCTTTTTTTGATACCTTCTACTTCTACATCATACACCAAGTATTCGCCTTGTTTTACACCTTTGGTCAAGGAACAGGAAGATAGGAAAAACAGAAAAATAAGAAAATGTATATATTTGGCTTTATTCACAATGTCCGATTATCCCTAATGCTCAGCAAAAATACGGTTAAGTTTATTAAATCCCTGCAGCAGAAAAAATTCCGCAAGCAGGAACATGCTTTTTTTGTCGAAGGTAGTAAAAACGTAACGGAATTATTAGGTTCTGATTTTAAAGTGACTCATCTTCTTTACACCGCGAAATTTGCTGAATGCCATCCTGAACTGGTCAATAAACCGGGGATTGCTGCCTACGAGGTCGATCAAAACGCACTTGAAGCCGCCGGCTCTTTCGTTACCAATGACAGCGCTCTGGCTGTGGCTGAGATGAAGGACAACCGTTCATTTCTCCTAGAGGAAAATGAGTTGGCAATCGCGTTAGATGATGTCAGAGACCCAGGCAATCTAGGTACCATTATCCGCATTGCTGATTGGTATGGGATTAAAAAGCTGATTTTGTCGGAAGAATCGGCGGATTTTTACAATCCTAAGGTATTGAATTCGAGCATGGGCTCGTTTACGCGGGTCGACTTTTTTTATACTGATCTTAAAGCGTTTTTGTCTGAAGTCAATCTTCCTGTTTACGGGGCATTTTTAGAAGGAGATAATATTCATCAGCTTGACCTCAAGCCAAATGGAATTGTGCTAATGGGAAACGAATCAAAAGGTATCTCCGACAGGCTGGTGTCGTCCGTGACCCAGAAGCTGACCATTCCAGCCTTTGGACAAGCAGAGTCACTCAATGTAGCCGTGGCTACCGCAGTGATTTGCGATAATTTCAGGAGAAAGGGGTGAAATGTGCTTATTTAAGAAATGAAGAGGTCTCATCAGACATCTCTTCATTGGCCAGAATTTCGGCATTTAAATACACCTTAAATACCGCGCCCGCATCAGGCTGGCTTTCCACCTCAATTTTTCCGCCATTGCTGTTGACGATCTTTTGAACGATGCCAAGCCCTACCCCTGTTCCCTCTACTTGCGTATGGAAGCGGGTGTACATTTCAAAAATCTTTTCTCTCTCTTCTTTTTTGATGCCGAGTCCGTTGTCCTCCACTTTCAGCAAAACAATACCGGTGCCGATGGCTTGGGTTTCGATCCGAATGACGGGCCGCCGCTCTGGATGCCGGTACTTTAAGGCGTTGGAAACAAAATTCTGAAGGAGACTGCGCACATGTTTTCTGGAAAATCTGATAGCGGGTGCTTTCGTGAAATCGGCACTGACGACCGCTCCTGAGGTGGTGATTTCCAATTCCAGATCTTTTAACACATCTTCATAAATCGCTTGAAAACTAACGGTAGAGGTTTTGTTTTCTTCCTCTCGCCGCTTTCCGACTACGGATAATTCATCGATTTTGTGCCTCAGTCTCAGGATGGAGTCTTTCAGCAAAGGTACCAATTCGGCTACTGTATCTGGATCATCTTGACAGTCTTCCAAGTGCAGTATCAAAGCATCTAAGTTGTTGAGAGGGGAGCGTAAGTCATGAGACGTCGTGTACACATAGGTGTCATGGTCAAGAATGATTTGTTCCTGTTCACGGTTTTTTTCTCTTAGTTGCTCCTCAAGCATTTTCTCGTTGTTGAGGTCGTGAATGATGGTAACCAGATGTTCTTGACCGTCTTTATCTTTTGCCAAGACGCATTCACTGTGGACCCATACCAAGTCTCCGTTTTGGCGCATAAGAAAATTGTCATTATGAGACGCACCTTTTTCCAAGGTGCTATGGATCAAGTTTTCGGGATATTTTTTGTCTCGGTCACCTGAATCATATAATATAGAAATGTTTTTTCCTACCAGTGACTCTAATGGATAGCCTAAGAGCTTTTGAAAACCAAGGTTCATGTCTTCTATTTTTCCCGTGCGGTCAAAGACAAGCAGAGAGGTTGACTCAGCATTGCAAAAGATGTCTTCAAAAATGAGTGGGCTAGTGAGATGCATGACCTTCTATTGGTTAATTTTTAAGGCAAATTTCAACCAAGCTCCTAGTATAAAAACTATGCCATATCCCAAGGACGCGTCAAGTCCGCCCGAGCCGAAATGGCGTCAGAGATGGCTCCTTGGGTACAACCTTTTGTATATCAACGTTATTCACGGTATTTCTTATGAAGTCCACGAAGAAAATTTCTGAGTACTTGGTCGAGACAGGGGCGGTACTGGCTTTGGGACGGATTCCGGAAAAACGCACTTAATTCATGTCTGCTGATGTGTTGGCCGGCCTTAGAGAGGATTTCCATCATATCATCATCCCGAAGGTCCAGGGCAATTTTAATTTTCCGAAGAATCATGTTATTGGTTAGCTGCTTTTCGGGAACTGCCTGCTTTCCTTCCTGTTTTCCCCGTCTGTAATTGATTAGACCATTAAGAAATACCGCTAGTTTAAAGTCATTGATCGGCTTATATTCCTCATGATCTTCCTTCTTCAGCCAGTCGCTCACTTCGGCCCGGCTTACCACCAAATCTCCCTGCCTGAATATTTCTATCATGGTGTCATCGTTGTAATCAAAGGTGTATCGCAAACTGCGGAGGATGTTGTTGTTGTTCATGGATCAATGTTTGGGTTGATTTATTTCTATGGACTCCAAGCCAAAGATGCCAAAGAATAGTATATATCGTGACAAATAATTTTAAAATCTGCAGATTTTATTGACCTTCCCCCGCCGTATCATCCTGCCGATGAGCAACAGTAACTGTTTAAAAAAAGCCTGTTATTGCAGTCAGGAGAAATTTTCAAGAGCGGCGTGAATTGATTATTCCGTCCATGTCAACCTGGTCCCGGTGTACCTGTTTTGCCGGGTAAAGATTTATTTAAGCTGTGTAAATCGGATTGTTATACTTTTCTGTGTCAGTTACTGTTATTTATTACCGGTATTACAAGAGTAAATATAAATTTTCATCTCCAAGCGCTTGATAAAAACGAGATCGCTTGGGCGGCAGGAAAACCGCACAAGAAGAACGTAAAAGGGCTATACAAATTATAGAGGAATATGTATTTTTAACCGTTAAAAGTCAACAACTTATGAGCAATAAGAAGTACGCACTCATTACCGGCTCCAGTATGGGAATCGGAAAAGCGTTTGCTATCGAATGTGCTTCCAGAGGCATGAACCTCTTGCTCGTCGCCCTGCCTGACGTGAGATTGGAGGAAACCAAACAACAGATTAGCGCGTGCTTCCCGGTGGCGGTGATTAGCTACGGACTTGATCTGGTGGATCCGGGCGCAATAGAGGAACTTTATGAATATTGCGTTCAGCAAAATATACAAGTCAATGTCCTTATCAATAATGCCGGAATAGGGGCCGGAGGCCGGTTCGAAAACTTGCCTCGCTCCTTGTATCTCAACATGATCAGGCTGAATGTCCAAGCGTTAACCTTGATGACCCATCAGTTTTTACCGATGCTTAAAGAGCAGCCAGCTGCTTTTATCCTCAATATGAGCAGCATGGAAGCAACCTTGCCATTGCCTTATAAAAGTGTGTACACTGGCACCAAAAACTACATCTTCGCCTTTTCACTGGCTTTACGAGAGGAGTTGGCGCGGAGCACGGTCAGCGTCTCGGTCCTTTGCCCGGGACCGGTGTTGACCAACCCAGAGGGCCTCAAGCGGATGAATTCGCATGGTAACCGAGCAAAATTGGTGATGTTGATGCCGGATGCGGTAGCCAGAGTTGGAGTAGAAGGTATGATGCGGGGCAAAGGAGTGATGGTGCCAGGTAAAATCAATTGGAGTATCGTCAAATTGATGAAGCTTTTTCCTACCCAAATGAAAATGAAAATCCTAGAGCGGTTGTTTCGGGTGTACCGCGATCACTGATGAACAAGCTCATTCGAAATAGCGATCTATCCCGCACATCTTTTTGCTTAACTCCCATAGCTTGGCCGCATGTTCTTCGTTGTTGGCATTTTTGGAAGCAGGTTTAGGTTTGCGTTTGTCCCAATACTTGCCGCTGATGCCCTGAACCTCTTCTGAAGAGGCCAGATAAATAGAAGTGGCGGCTCCTTTTTCCGGTGAAACCCCGGTAAGTCTTCTCAGTTTCCACATCAGGCCATGGAAGGAAATGGTGTTTTTCAAGCCAATGTCCGTTTTGACCAAGCCGGGTTGTACCGCATTGATACTGATCGGGAAGGTTTTTCTTCTTTCAAACTCAAAAGTAAATAGCACATTGGCCAGTTTGGACTGTGCGTAAGCCCGGAGCCCATGGTAATTGTTGGTCAAGTTGACATCATCAAAGTGGATCTTGCCGTGAAAATGGGAATCTGAACTTACATTAATGATGCGCGGATCATCTGACTGTTTAAGTACGGGAAGCAATAAATGGGTGAGTAAAAAGGGGGAGAGGTGATTGATCGCCCATTGTCTTTCTGCCCGATCTTCTGTCAGCTGAAAATCCGAAAACCAGCTGCCGGCGTTGTTGATCAAGGCGTCCAGTTTTTCGTGCCTGTTCTGTATGTCTTGAGCAAGTTTTCGCACTTGGGCCTGGGAAGAAAGATCCGCTACAGCAAAATCAGCTTTTGCATCTGGATATTCTTTTTTGATATTTTTTACCGCAGCGACTCCTTTTTCTTCCGAGCGGCAGACAAGAATGGTGGTAGCTCCCTGAGCGCTTAAACTTTTGGCCGTTTCAAACCCGATGCCGGCGTTGGCTCCTGTGATAAGACAGATTTTGTTTTTCAAAATAGTGGCTGTTTGATTACAAATTTACCCATTCTGCCTGAGTGACACCCTCACGTCATTGAAATAACGAGTAACTCGTTCAGATCGTAGAGGGAAGGAGCTTCGCAACAAGCAGGAATAGTTTTAAAAATGACTGTGGCTTTTGAGAGCAGTTATTATGCCATGAACACCTTTTTAAGCACGGGACAATAACTTTTCTAGGGATCTATCGTTTTTGGTCTTATCTACCACCCTTCTTGCTAACCGGTGTTTACTCCTGCTCAAGAACTTTTCCGCCAGTTCTTGGCGATTTGAAAGGTCTATTCAAGCCTGTTTTTATGGTTAGGACTAGGCTTTTTTATGAGCAGCGGGCAGGCGCGGTCCAGGTGGTAATTCCGCGGCTAAAATGCAAAGTGCCGCAGCTCGTTACTCATCTTCTAAGGTAGCCTATCCAAAGCCATCGAATACCTTGATTGTTTTGAAAATTCAATACACGAAGCTATTCGGGAATTTCATAAAAGTGGTGGTGATGTATTTCAAATCCCTTTGAAATACACTAACTTACCTCAGTGTTTGACTACCCAATCCTATAACAACCATGAACGCCCTATACATTGTTACAACGTTATCGTTATTTTCCTTCATCTTAGGAGCTACTGTCGTGACCGCACAACAAATCTCCAAACCAGAGGAATTGGATGAAAAAGTGCGGCTGTTTCTTGAAGACCGTAAGGAGGGATGGCGTGATCTGAATGTGCCGTATGAGGACGGTAAAGTACTTTACGACATCATTGTCAAGAACAATTATCGTTCAGCTTTGGAAATAGGCACTTCTACCGTGCATTCCACCGTCTGGATTGCTTGGGTATTAAGCAAAACAGGAGGGAAGCTGGTTACCGTGGAAATCGATGAGCAGCGGCAAAAAGAAGCCATCAGCAATCTGGAAAAAGTTGGCTTGGCTCATCTTGTTGAATTTCGCTTAGGCGATGCGCATCAAATCGTGAAGGAAGTGCCCGGACCTTTTGACTTTGTCTTTTCGGATGCGGACAAGCCGTGGTATGTACAATATTTTAAGGACGTGGATCCGAAACTTACAAAAGGAGGCTGTTTTACCGCCCATAATGTGCTGCAAAACCAAAGAGGTATAGCGGAATACCTGGACTATGTCAACAGCCTTTCCGGCTATACCACCAAGCTAAATAGGTCAAGCAGCTCGGGTATCGCCATCAGTTATAAGAAGTAATCAGTTGCAACGGTTCTGGAAGTTGGCCCACAACAAAGCATACCATCTTTCCTTTTTTTAAAGTGTATCCGTTGTTAAGCCGATAGTTCTTAATATTCAATGGATTACATCGCTTACAGCTGTGCTTCGGGTACTTTTTCAGCCGCCGCCGTCCTTAGGGTTGAGATGCCGGAAAGGCTTATGCCTTCTTGACGAACTCTGACTTTAAAGCCATTTGCCCGAAGCCATCGATTTTGCAGTCGATATTGTGGTCACCATCTGTCAGTCGAATGTTCCGTACCTTGGTCCCGGCTTTCACCGGTTGTGGCGAACCTTTGACGGGCAGGTTTTTGATTACTACGACGGAATCTCCATCTGCAAGGAGGTTACCGTTGGCATCTTTCACTATCAAGCCGGGTTCTTCTTCCTCTTCCGTTTTGGCTAGCCATTTAAAGCTGCACTCGGGGCAGACCATTTTATCTTCCATCTCATAAGTATAGACGGAATTGCAAGCGGGACAGGGGGGTAAATTTTCCATGCCGCAAATATAGGCCTTTATGGCGAGTATCGCTATATTGGTTTGTGGCAAGGCAATAACCTGGGCTGCTCTAAACATAAATGCAATGATTATTAAGACACATCATCAACAGGACAGACAAGTGGCGGAGCTTGTTTCTGAGGATGTCATTATCCGATCTGCCGAGGAAGCTTTGGATTTGATGGGCAGCCTTTACTACCAAGGTTTTGATAAAATCATTCTTTATCAGGAAAACCTGTGCCCCGAGTTTTTTGATCTTGAAAATGGTATGGCAGGGGAGATTCTTCAGAAGTTTTCAAACTATCGCATGCAATTGGCGGTAGTTGGGGATTTTTCCCGCCACAGCCGAAAGAGCGTGAGGGATTTTATTTACGAAAGTAACCAAGGACGACAGGTGAATTTTGTGAGCACGATCGCCGAGGCCCTTGCTTAAATCGTATCTAGAGGTTTTAAAGAGCAGCAGGATCTGATAAAAGCATGCGGATAAAGGAACATCTTCACTTTCGCACCTTTTTTGTTTCAACCAAGCCAGTCTCAGGAAAATTTTCACTATAAGGATTCGCTATGGTAATGAAGAGATTGTTCAGAAAAATCAAGGAAGAAAAGGAAATCATACAGGGAGATGCCACCCGCGGGAAGCTGTACTCGAGTGACCACACCTATGCTACCCGAGACGAGGCAAACCGAGCGTTTAAGCGCTCCATAGAGAAATTGTTCGATGTTAACCGCTGGTCTGACTTGCCCGGTTTTACTTCGGCTTTTCAATTGCATGATGTCAACGGCACTGAAAAAGACGCTGTAATGCCACAAGTCAACGATTATATCAAAATCATTCTGCCCGGGCCAGTTCCCGAAAATTGGGTGGTGGTGAGCGATGTGACTGAGGAAGAGAACCGGGTGGAATTTACCGTCAACCCCAGCATCAACCCCACCAAACAGCGGGATGAGCAAGATAAGATCGAACATTTTTTTATCCCGGAGGCCAGTAGCACTTTTCGGGTCCAACTGGATGGCAACAAAATTTCAGCCTTTGAGATTGGCAAAAATGAGGGCATTAACAACAATGAAGATGCAGGCAACCGGAAGCTGATCAACACCTTAATTGCGGAAGGAGGATGGGCCGGTGTGCAGGAATTCCAATGGAATAAGCTGACGGATTACCTGGTTCACAAAATAGAAATTGATTGACCACCGGTTATAGGGAGGCTTTGAAAGCCGTCTATTGATCCTATGGTCAATGGCAGCGTCAGCAGAGCCTTTGTTTTTTTAGAAGGGTCGACCCCTAGCTAGAGGTGTTCCACTACATCAATAGGCAAACCCATACCGTTTGTAAATAAAGTGCATCAACCAGGCCGGACCAATTAAAAGGAATTGTACATCTTTAAGAAAGGAAGGCTTCTTGCCCTCAATTTTGTGGCCATAAAACTGTAGGACCCATGCCACGAAAAAGATGGCCAGACTGACTATCCATAGGGGAACAGGTGAAAGAAGATCTACCAAACTGGCGATTGCCAGGCAGAGGGCGGAAAAGAAGAACATGCCCAAGGCAAGGGGGGGAGAGAGAAAAGCATAATAAAACAAGACTGCGGCCAGCACCACCGTCGCCCAATTAGCAAATTTGCCTAAAAGAAAGGACAGTTCTTCCAAGGGACCGGGCGGAATGGAATAGATCAAGCCGACGATACTGAAAAAGATGGCTGGCACACAAATCCAATGGATCGCCTTATTGGTGGGGTGCTGGTGGCTGACTCCGTACTCGCTCAGCAATAAATCAACTTTTCTCATGGCTGTAAGGGTTTAGCATTCAGTTGTAGCGGCTCTGGAGGGAGAGGTGAGTTTTGTGAGGATACCCATCTTAGTACGCTAATCTCCTCCATAAGTTAACAATTAAAAGATTGTGTATCAAAGAATTTAATCACTAGAATCATTGATATGGATCAAAACCGTATTTTTTTATTAGTTTTAACTTTTTAAAACACGAATCACATTAATGGCGGTTAGACATAAAAGACCTTCCCTCTTAGAAGCATTATTCCCCATTCTACTTCTTGTCATCTTACTGATAATCAACCTGACCATATTCGGCGTAGATAGTTTATCCGGGTCCAATCAGATGGTGTTGATTCTATCCGCGGCGGTGGCAGTTTGTATGGCGGTATTCCGTCTAGGGATGGATTGGGAGACCCTTCAGCAGGGCATTGTACGGAGTATCAGCTCTGCGATGCCTTCGATCTTAATCCTTTTTCTCATCGGTTCGTTGGCGGGTACCTGGATGATGAGTGGGATTGTTCCGGCAATGATCTATTATGGCTTGCAGTTTTTATCACCTGCGATTTTTCTGTTGGCTGCCTGTGTGGTGTGTTGTATCGTCTCGGTCGCCACGGGAAGTTCCTGGACCACGGTAGCGACTGTCGGGGTGGCGCTGTTGGGGATCGGGCGAGCCCTCGGATTTGAAGA
>Ga0079224_100006773_pt1 | contig 15269 bp, 14 predicted proteins | sample Stecom2015_FD_80414 | JGI IMG/M metagenome (GOLD analysis project Ga0079224, IMG submission 80414) | Agricultural soil microbial communities from Utah to study Nitrogen management - Steer compost 2015 | ecosystem: Environmental > Terrestrial > Soil > Agricultural land | place: USA: Utah...
AAATATCGACAGGCCAATGATAGCTTTCAAAAAATTATCGTACACGGGTAATTAATGAAATTTTATTACGCCAAATAGATTAAAGACAACCCGCACCTTTGGATTACAAAATTACTCCAAACAGAAAAATAAACAAAAACCTAAAACCAACCCTATATGAAAAAGCTGTTCTACATTATGGCTATTGCCATTGCTAGTTCCCTTGCCTTTACGGCCTGTACTGAAGAAGTGAGCCCGGTTGAAAAGCCTCACAACGGTGGCGGAGCTGGAAGTCTCGATCCTCTCTGATATCGGTACTGAACAACCCACTTTCATAAGCGAATTAAAGAACCCAAACCTAACAACCCATGAGAAAGATCATCTACATCCTGGTCATCGCATTCGTTAGCTCGATGGCCTTGTCTTCCTGCACAGAAGACGAAGTAAGCCCCGTAGAGAAGCCGCATAACGGCGGAGGAGCAGGCAGCCTCGACCCTCTGTGATCCAAGTTATAAGATAAGAATTAGATTACTTTATTCCATAGCCATGAAAACGAAATCCTTACTGTTCATCATAGCCGCTGCAATTCTCCTGTCTTTCACGGTAATTGGTAACAAATCGAAAGACATGCCCGCAGCTACTGCCAGTAGCTCGGTAACAACCACGGCATCGACGCCCAATAGCGGCTTTGCTATGGAGGATCCGAATCAATGGTAAATCGAACCTGAACCTAAACTTGTCCGAAATGAAAAAAGGTACACGAAATCGTGTACCTTTTTTCGTGGATAACAACAAAAGTGCCAGCAACACGCGGGATTTTCTCAAAAAAAGGCTGAACGGACGCGCCCGTGTGTGTCACATCCTGTTAAAAAAACACACTCTCCTCTCGACCTACCAACAGGGCGAGAGTAATGTTTAGCTGTCATTACATTCAGCAGAGCTTATCGCTAAACGGAGAATAGCGAAGGATAAGTAGCGCCTGGACCCGGACCATCGTGGGAATACAGAGGATGAGTTGAATTTATCTGCCGGTGAGTCGCTGATGACACCAAAAAAAAGTAACCGCCTCGGGTATGTTGCATGGCTTCTTTTAAGTCAGCACTGAGGCGATTTTGTCACAATTGATACACGAATGTGACAAAATCCAACAAAATCTTACATCAAAAATCGTGGTAAAATCGGCCCCTAGCGTACCTGTTTTTCCATCTGGAAGGCTTTCATCGGACGCAGTTGCAGCGTTTGGAACAACTCCTGGTCGGCGATGTATCCGGGGTTCGGAGTGGTGAGCAATTTGTCCCCTGCAAAGATGCTGTTGGCGCCCGCCAGGAAGCACAGTGCCTGTTCCTCGATAGACATGCGTACGCGGCCGGCGGAGAGCCGTACCATAGCACGGGGCATTATGATGCGTGCAGTGGCGATCATCCGGATCATATCCCATACCGGAACCTTGGGCTGGTTCTCAAGAGGCGTTCCCGGCACAGGCACCAGAGCGTTAATTGGAACTGATTCCGGATGGCTGGGTTGATTTGCCAGCGTCATGAGCATATCGATGCGATCTGTTTCACCTTCGCCCATCCCTATGATTCCACCCGAGCATACGGCAATGTTTGCTTCGCGTACGTGTTCAAGCGTGTCGAGACGATCTTCATAGGTCCGTGTTGAGATGATCTCGTGATAGTATGATTCACTGGTGTCGAGGTTATGATTGTATGCGTACAATCCCGCTTCCTTCAGACGACGCGCTTGCTCTGGTGTCAGCATGCCCAACGTGCAGCATACTTCCATGCCCATGGCATTGACACCCTTGACCATCTCAATGACTTTGTCGAAGTCGCGGTTGTCACGAACTTCGCGCCACGCAGCGCCCATGCAGAAACGCGTGCTGCCTGCCTCCTTCGCTTCACTGGCTTTGGCAAGCACCTCCTCAACGTCAAGCAGACGATGCACTTTGATGTCCGTATGATAGCGCGCAGCCTGAGGACAGTAAGCGCAATCCTCAGGGCATCCACCTGTCTTGATCGATAACAGTGTGCATACCTGCACTTCAGAGGGATCGTTATACCGGCGATGTACGGTAGCTGCCCGGTAGATCAGTTCCATTATCGGCATGTTGTAAATCGAGGCGATCTCCTCGCGGGTCCAGTCATTCCGTATTTCGCTCATGGTATCTTTTATCATCATTCCAATACAAATTCAAAAGGAAGGCGCGCCTGTGCGCCCTGATATTCACTGATCTTTTTGACTTCGTTATACCACCGATAGAGGTCCCCCATCTCGGTGCGCGCCTGGTCTTCCTGCGCCTGCTCCAGCCACAGCTCGAGGAACGACTTCCTTTCGGGATAGTAGCGGAGCCTGTAGTCGTCACCTACACCCGCGCGTTCGGCAGCGATCTGCACTGCTTCATCAAAACCGCCGAGCACATCGACAAGCCCGATCTCTGATGCCTCTTCCCCACTCCATACGCGTCCCGCTGCCACCGCACGAACAGCATCCTTCGTCATGCCTCTTCCTTCAGCCGCTTTTTCCAGGAAGGTCTCATAGCTTTCGTCAAGCTCCTGCTGCCAAAAGGCGCGCTCCTCTGCCGTGAGCGGTCGGGTAACGGTAAACATCTCTCCGAATTTACCCGTGCGCACTTCGTCGAACGTGATGCCGAGCTTTTCATCGAAGAAGTCCGACAAGTCGAATATGACACCGAAGATGCCAATGGAGCCTGTGATCGTCGCAGGACGCGCAACGATGGTATCACATGCCATCGCCAGGTAGTATCCACCCGAAGCGGCATAGTCACCCATCGACGCAATCACAGGCTTCACTTCAGATGCAAGCCTCAATTCGCGCCAGATCATATCAGACGCCTGAAACTCACCTCCCGGAGAATTCACACGCAGTACTATAGCCTTTATGCGATTGCTCAATCGGGCACGACGTATGAGCTTCACGTAAGTTTCCGCTCCCACGAGTGGTTGCGTTTGGTCATCGGACTTACCCGGAAGTATAGTGCCCTCTGCCACGATTACAGCGATCTCATTGCTGGACGGTTTGGAAAGGCTGAAGCTTTTGCGATAGCGTCCATACTTCACGAGTGAAAGCTGATCGCGTTCTGAAACACCTACGCGATCCATAAGAATTTCTTCGACATCGTCAGAGTACAGCGCAGAATCGATGAGGTTGAGCGACACCGCTTGCTTAGCATCGCGCGCAAGACTGTTATCAGCGATGTGCTTTAGTTCAGCGACGGGAATTCCACGCGACTCAGATACACGCTCCAGAATGTGCGAGTGAATCGATTCAATAATGGACGAGAGCTGCTGGCGATTCTCCTGGCTCATCTTCTCCATCAGGAAGGGCTCAACAGCGCTCTTGAATTCGCCGACGCGAAACACCTGAGGATGGATCGAAAGCTTGTCGAGCAACTTCTTAAACGACATGAACTGCGCCGTCAGGCCATTGAATTCGAAGCGCCCTTCCGGGTTCATGTAAATCTCGTCGGCAGCAGATGCCACAAAGTACGCGCCTTCACTCATGTTGGCTGAATAGGCCAACACCCACTTGCCGCTCTCCCTGAACCGAATAAGCGCTTGCCGGATTTCATCGAGCGTAGCTACTGACGCCTGCGGCTGCTCCACCTGAAGAAGTATCCCTTTGATATTGTCGTCGTTCTGAGCGTGTTCAATAGTGCGAATCAACTGCAATACGCCGATGTTCTGACCGGACGAGCCGGGTAACGGCAACCCTGCCAACGGGTTCTCTACTTCAAGTTCGTTTATTGGGTCATCAAGCGTGATGTGAAGGATTGAATTGCCCTTAATAATGACTTGCTTCTCTCCCGTCATGCCAGCAATGACCGCAATGACCAGAATTGTAAAGATGATCATGGCGACCAGCGCACCAAGGCAAGAAGAAAGAAATGCTTTGAAGAATCCCATTTGGTGTATTTTTGTGTCCAAAAATAAGGAATGTGCCTACCATAATAAAACCAGGCAGACAATCCGGGAAAACGCAGTCAGATAACATCTTTCTGCTCCTCGGATCGAACCTGGGCGACACCGCCGCCAATCTCACCCAAGCGCTGGGAGAAATCGCGTCAAAGCTAGGTACAATCACGAACCGGTCATCACGCTACCGCACTGCGCCGTGGGGTATCACTGATCAACCGTACTTCCTCAACCAGGTCGTTCAAATCAGCAGCTTTCTTGAAGCCCACGAACTTCTGGATGGAATAAACGCTATTGAGGCATCGATGGGACGCGTCCGCCATGTGAAATGGGATGCACGCATCATTGATATCGACATCCTGTTTTATGATGACCGGGTCATTCACAACGCGCGTCTCAATATTCCTCATCCGGGTATACCATTGAGACGCTTCACGCTGGAACCTCTCGCGGAGTTGATTCCGGATTTTGTGCACCCCGAACTACAGAAGACCATTCACACGCTCCTTATAGAGTGTCCCGATCACTCCGAAGTTGAACGGCTCGCCTAACCAGCAGCACTCACAGCGCCGAATTCACCCGTCTCAACATCAGCCGCGATCTTTCGCACCAATCCCTGCAATACTTTTCCGGGTCCGCATTCATAAAACTGTCGCGCGCCGTCCTTCACCATGTTTTGAACAGATTGGGTCCATCGCACGGGTGCCGTGAGTTGCTCGATAAGGTTCCTGCGTATGTCCTCCACATCAACAGAAGGCAAGGCATTGACATTCTGATACACCGGACACACGGGTTTTGAAAATGTCGTCGATGCGATCGCGTCGGCAAGTTCCTGACGTGCAGGCTCCATGAGGGGAGAATGGAAGGCACCACCCACGGGTAGTATCATGGCACGCTTGGCGCCCGCAGCCTTGAGCTTTTCAACGGCGAGCGTCACCCCTGTCGTCGTTCCCGAGATCACGAGCTGTCCCGGACAATTGTAGTTCGCGGGTACGACCACGTCATCGATCGAGGCACATATCTCTTCAACGACCTTGTCGTCAAGGCCAAGTACCGCGGCCATTGACGATGGGTTTAAATCGCATGCGCGTTGCATCGCCTCTGCGCGTCGCGCTACAAGGCGGAGGCCGTCATCGAACGTGAGGGCGCGACTTGCGACAAGCGCTGAGAATTCACCAAGGGAGTGTCCGGCAACCATGTCCGGAGCAAACCCTTCACCGGACAACGCCGCGGCAACCGAGTGGATAAAAATAGCAGGCTGGGTAACACGGGTCTGTTTCAGTTCGTCGGCCGTCCCTGAAAACATGATCGACGTGATGTCGAAGCCCAGCAACGCATTCGCCTTGTCAAAATATTCACGTGCTTTTGGATTGTTATCGTAGAGCTCTTTGCCCATTCCGGGAAATTGTGAACCCTGTCCGGGGAAGATGAATGCCTTCACTTTGGTTTGCGATTAGAGTATTGGGGCCAAAGGTAAAAAAATGTGTTGATGTGTTGATGTGCTCACGTGTTGAAGTTATCTGGCTTCCGGAGGGTTACAAATACTCCCGGGACTCATGCCAGTTTTTGGATGGGACCTGCGCGTTGGACCCTTTTAGGGGATCAAGGAGCGTGGGGAGTGAGACAATGACCTGTGAGTCGCCAGTAACAAATAGACCACCAGCACACTAGTGGCGAGTCAGAAACTTCAACACATCAACACATCAACACATCAACACATTAACACATCAACACACTACCTCAACAGATGCACCCACCCCTTCAACGTCTGATGCCGTTTCGCGGGGTCGCTGGTAAGGAATGTGACTTCAGCGACGTAGTAGTAAACGCCGGAGGCAAGCTCACGACCATCTTCGTCGCGGCCGTCCCAATCGATGTATATCGTGCGTTCACCGCCGGATTCGTATTTGTAGACTTCCTTGCCCCAACGGTTGTATACGCGGAACTCAACCTTGTCTACGAAGCGTGCGCACTTGGCGCGGTTGTCGGGATTCAGCGAAGTGCAAGGTCCGCCTTCCTCTCCGGTACCTTCGATCGGTCTGTTATTGTACGCACTGAAAAGATCATTACACTTGTCGCCATTCGGCGTGAAGATGTTCGGGAGTTCGTAATACGGGCAATTGTCGATGCAAACGGGATCGCTCAACGGGCCCACATTTCCAGAACGGTCTACCGCGGCAACGCGATAGCATCGCGCATTGGAGGCGAGATTCTTGTCTTCAAAGAACAGGTCGCGTACACCCGTGGCATGCAACACAAACTCACCGCCCATTGTGGCCGAAACATAGATGTTATACGAATCGATATCATTCTGGCACTCACCACCAACAGGGCGTTGCCATTCGATGCGGTTGGAAAACACAGTCTCGCCACATCCGCCGGTGTAGTTGTCGCAATCCGGCGCATCGATCGCTACAGGCAAAGCAACCTGGCAGGGAGGTATTGTATCACTGGGCTGAGCGCAGACAACCTGCGAGTAGTTCTCCAGGGGCTCGTCGATCTCGGGATTGCCGTACGTACCGCGCGTCAACACGCGATAGCAATATATCTGATCGTCCTCCAGTCCCTGGTCGATGTAAATGAATCCGTCAGCCGTTACGTCGACGTTGCCAACAAGTTCAAAGTCCTCAGGATCCTGTCCCGGGCTACCCCTGTACACCAGGTGCACCGGATATTCGGGCGAAACATTCGACCACGGAACCGACGCCGACCAGGTCACATCAATGCGCTGGAGTTCAGACCGAGCTTCTGCACGCACTGATGACGCTACTGCCGAAGTGTCTACCACATTGCCGTTGTTGTCATAGCATACGATCGCGTAATTATAGACGACGTTCTCAGTGTTCAAGCCCGTGTCTGTAAAGGTCAACGTTGTGAGCATTCCGCTGACTTCAGTTGTTGGAGGTCCGGCAAAACCTTCCCCTCGCAACACCTTGTATTGATAGGGTGGCGGAAACTGTGCAGGATCAGCGTCGAACGGCTCTCGCCAGCGAACGGTAATCACACCATTCTCGAGGTCCGTCTCATCCACGGTGACGTGTGTTATCACTGGTGCATCAGCCAATATGGGGCCTACACAAATTTCTTCCGACATGTAGCTTTCTCCCAGCGTTGGCGGAGGGAATACAGCTACAAGGCGGTAGCAATAGGTAGCACCGGGCGCCAGTCCAGCGCCTCCGTTATTATCGATGTAAGCAGAAATACCATCTGCAGGTACGGTTGCTACCAGACTATACCCTAAAGATTCCGGCATACCGGTCTCGCAGTTGTCCGGGGTATATGGATATGAGTCCACACGTCGCCATACCTGGATATCGCGCGCATTCTGACACGCATAGTTTTCCCAGTCGAGTTCAACGGACCGGCTACTTGGATCCAGCGTAGCGGCTTCCCATACAGGTTTGGGTGCCACAACAGTTATGTTCCACGTCTTGAACGTCACCAGGCGTGGACCGTCCTTGCCCGGGTTGTCGGTAATCTTGAAGACGACCTGATAAGGTTGCTGCTTGATGTGATTACACGTCGTCTGCCATTCGAACTGGAGTTCGTAAGGAGGATTCGACGGACGAAAATCCGGTTGCGGTGAAAACTTTGCAGGCGAGTTTGCCGGAGGGAAGTTAAAGATCTCGGAGAACGCCTCGATCTTAACCGGATGATTTTCGGGATCGATGCCAAAGATTGTCTCCGTTAACAAGGTACCCGCTTCCACGCATATGTCCTCGGGAATGATCAGGTCGGGCCGGTCGTTTTCGCATTCGCTGACGAGGATTTGCATATCCCGTCTCACGAAGCCAATCCTGATCCACTGTCCGGCGATTTTCCGCCACTCGACAATCACGAACGCAATATTGTATTCACCCTGTTTGCCGGGCGCATCCCAGGTAATGGTGCCGTCTATCGGATCAATCCTGAACGACGGGGGACCATCGCCATTTTCGTTGCCGGAGCCATAGTCCAGATAAAATTGACGAGGATCATTGGCGGCAGGGTCCTGGTAGCGCACGACCTGAAGGTTGCGGTCGGAGAACGGTACTACCAGTTCAAAAGAAAGGCTATCGCCGTCAGGGTCATAAGCGCCGGGGTTATGGAAAAAGGCTACGCCGGTACAAGCCCGGTCGATCGGGGGGATCAGCAAGACCGGGGTGTTGTTACAATCCATGAACGGATCGATGACAAGCTTCGTCTCGATATAAAAACGTGTATTCACGGAGTTATCCATGTTCAGCACGCCCTGATTCCGGTTTGGTTCACGGTAGCTGATGGTGTATTCTCCGGGCCCCGGAAAGGTGTGGGTCACGCTAAAACTTGCCGTACCGATCTCCGGCCCAAGGTCGGGCCTCGGGGTATTAGGCGTTTCGGGTACCAGAATCCAATCGCCATCACCAAATTCGAGAATGTCCTCCTCCCCGACCCGGCCACCGAAAAGAACCGACGATCCCGTATTGGTGTACACGGTTACGGTGATGGTATAGGTATGTGAGTTACAATTTTCCCGTACAACAGTAATTTCGCCGGCACGCAGGTGTGTGGCGTTGGCATAATAGGCTCCGGCCGTACACAGAAAGGCCAGGGCCAGCAGAGTTTTTGAGTATTTCACAGAGGATTTCATGCTTGCGAGTTACCGGGGAGGCCCTGAATCCCCACGATCGATCCACAATATACGGCTTCCTGTCCAGATAGAAAACCAAACATATAACGGCCCAGGAGGGCAATTTATTCGAAAAACGGACAAGAAAAACATTTTGAATAACTTCCGCGTGGATTCAAGCGCTCGACCACGTATGCGTGTATTAAAGGAGTTGTCGATTCAGGGATGCAAGGTCACCCTCTACCTTTGGAATAACCGGTACCTGATCAAGATGGAACAGGGTTACCTGGAACAGACTTTCAAAGTCGATCAATTTGAATTTGACGACGACAGCTCCGTGTTGCGGCTGCTGGATGAGCGTTTCGTTGAGGAAGCACTCGGCCGTTTCGATGATATGGGGCATTCGCTTCACGCAGCATTACAGCGGGTGAATGAACCAGACGGCGACGGGTGACGGAATTTGTGTTATTTTTACTGCCCCCATGGAAGTTTTAGAGACGAAGAATAAGAATAAGAAGTATAAACCAATCCTGGAGGGTATCCCCGACTGGCCAGTATATCAACTTAGCAAGAACAGAAAAGAATTTATAGAGGAAGTTGTGCAGGAAGCATTGGCGCGTATTCACAGCCTGCGTCCTTCACCCCGCCAACTTGCAGAAGAACTTGAGACGACCGTCTACCGCGAACAACAGCGGATGAAACGCAACCGGTGGCGTGTGGACCCTCCCGATGAACCACGCTTCTGGGCAAAGATCAAGGAAGAATTAAGCTTCAGCGCGGATACCAGCGAAGAAGATATCGCTGCCAAAACGGGAGAGTTGTTGCATCGCATCGTCTCCCGGTATGCAAATGAGATCGCGGGTAACTTCAAACCGAGCTCGTACAAATTCGCCCGGGAAGTAGTTAAATTCTGGTTTTCACGTCTGCTCAATGGCGCGCGTGTAAAGAAGTTTGGGGCATTCTTCCGCAACCAGTATACCCTCCGCGATAAGATACATATTGTCGGAAAGGTCAAACACCTTCGGCGACTCGCGCGTCAGGGTACGGTTATCATGGTTCCCACGCATTTCAGCAACCTGGACTCCATCCTGATCGGTTGGGTGATCCACTCGCTGGGATTGCCTGCGTTTATCTACGGTGCGGGACTCAACCTCTTTAACATTAAGATCTTCGCCTATTTCATGAACAGCCTTGGAGCGTACAAGGTCGACCGGCGGAAAAAGAATCTGCCCTACCTTGAAACGCTGAAGGCATATTCCACCCTGGCCATTCAAAAAGGAGCGCACAGCCTCTTCTTTCCCGGTGGAACGCGCTCTCGTTCGGGTATGATTGAAAAGAACCTGAAACGAGGTTTGCTGAGCACTGCTATCGAAGCGCAGCGAAACATATACATGAACGCAAAGCCGGGAGAAACACCGCGAAAAATATTTGTCGTGCCCGTCACGCTGAACTATCACTTTGTGCTGGAAGCCCCCGATCTCATTGACGATTATCTGTCTATCAAAGGCCAGGATCGTTACCTTCCCGAGGCAGACAAATATGGCAGCTGGCAACTCCTACAGTTCCTGTTTAAGTTCTTCACGAAGGGTTCCAACATCTCCGTCTCCATTGGTCCCGGTTTGGATGTTATGGGGAATTATGTCGATGACCACGGGAACAGTCTGGATGCAGAAGGACGACTTATCAACACCGAAGATTACTTCAAGAGCAATGGCCGCATAACCGTCGACCTGCAGCGCGAAGACGAATATACTCGGATGCTGAGCCAGAAGATTGTGAAGGAGTATCACCGTATCAATCGGGTATTCTCCAGTCACCTTGTTGCGTTCGTGGCGTTCGAACTCTGGCAAAAGAAATATCCGCGACTGGACCTTTTCGGACTGCTCAGGCTTCCCGAAGAAGACCAGGTGCTCGAGTATGAAGTATTTCGCGAAGCCTGCCAGCGTGTGCGCAAGCAAATCGTAAAGCTCAAAAAGGAAAACAAGATCAACATCGCCACCCACATGAAGAGTGATATCGACACGGTTATCCGTCATGGTCTTGATAATGTGGGTATCTTTCACCTTAAACGCCCCCTTCTCATGAACAAAGAGGGCAACATCATCACGCGCGATTTCAACACGCTGTATTACTATCACAACCGCCTCGTAGGCTATGAGCTCGAGAAGTTTGTCTGACAAACCAGTGGGGGTCATCGGCGCGGGAAACTTTGGAAGCGCAGTAGCGAACCTGCTGGCCCGTCAGCGCAGGGTCTTGCTGTATGCGCGCGATGAGAAGGTGGTGAGACGCATCCGCGAAGGATTACCAAACCGCGGTCATGTAATGCACGCTAACGTCGTGCCTACGTGCGACCTCGCTGAAGTGGCCGAACAATGCGAGGTGATATTTCCCATCGTTCCGTCAACACACTTCCGGGCCATGATGAGAAAACTTGCCCGTCACCTCCGCCCTTATCACATCCTCATTCATGGCACCAAGGGATTCGATCTGACATTACCTAAAAACGAAACCATTGAGACCGTCGCACAGCTCGATCGCACCCAGGTAAAAACCATGAGCGAAGTAATTCAGGAGGAAAGCATCGTTGTGCGTGTTGGGTGCCTCGCCGGGCCCAACCTGGCGCGCGAACTCGCTGAGGGCCACCCGTCGGCGACCGTTGTCGCCAGTCACTTCGACGAAGTCATTAGCGTAGGCAAACGCCTCCTTCGTAACGAGAACTTCCAGGTGTATGGCAACAACGATCTCGTGGGCGTCGAGCTTGCAGGGGTACTCAAGAACATCATTGCCATTGCCTCGGGTGCTTTGAGCGGCATGGGCTATGGCGAGAATGCCCGTGGCCTGCTGATCAGTCGCGGCGTCATTGAGATGATCTATCTCGGCCGCGCATTGGGTGGAGACCTGCGTGCCTTTCTCGGACTCGCCGGCATTGGTGATCTCGTCACGACGTGCAGCAGTTCGCTGAGTCGGAATTTCCAGGTCGGCTACAAGCTTGCGCAAGGCATGCCACTACCGGAAATACTGGAGGGCATGGATGAAGTCGCCGAAGGTATTGATACAGTCCGTATCGTGAAGAAGTGCGCCGACTACTACCGCGTACGGGCGCCCATCACCAGCATTCTTTACAAAGTGCTTTTCGAAAACATGACTGTCAACGACGCGCTTCAATACCTGATGCGCTATCCGCTGGACGTCGACATCGATTTTCTCTGATTGCCTCAGCCCTTGTAGTGGCGGCCAATGCGCGACGCGATGGATGCCAATTCCTCCTGCGACAGCTTGAGCTTGGGTTTACTGAAGTTGATGTCTCCCATTGAGTTCAGCGGGATAAGGTGCACGTGTGCGTGCGGTATCTCCAATCCCACCACGCAAACGCCGACACGAAGACACGGGATTTCCTGCTTGATGGCGTGCGCCACCTTCTTGGAAAAGATCGTGAGCGCGGCCAGCAACTCGTCATCCAAATCGAAGTAGTAATCCACTTCGGTCTTTGGTATCACGAGCGTGTGTCCTTTCGCTAACGGGTTGATGTCAAGAAAAGCCAGGCACCGATCGTCCTCGGCCACGATATGCGCGGGTATTTCCCGCCTTACGATGCGCGTGAACAGCGAAGCCATGATCGTTTATTGTCTTGTTGATGCCATCCGTCACAGCGATATGCTGATGACTTCGAATTCCATCTCACCGGCGGGCGTTTGAATCTTGGCCAACTCACCTTGCTTCTTGCCAAGGAGTCCTTTGCCGATGGGTGACATGGTCGATATCTTTCCTGCTTTCAAATCAGCCTCTTCCTCAGACACGAGCGTGTAGGTGAAAGAGGCGCCGTTCTTTCTGTTCTTGATGGTAACCTTGGAGAGAATGGATACACGAGATGTATCGATCGCCGACTCATCGAGAAGGCGGGCATTGGAGACAAGCTCTTCCAGCTGCGCAATCTTTGCTTCGAGCAAGCCTTGCGCATCCTTAGCCGCATCGTATTCGGCATTCTCGCTCAGATCCCCTTTGTCGCGCGCTTCCGCGATCTGCCGCGCGATTTCAGCACGGCCTTTGGTCTTAAGTTCGTTTAACTCCGCCTTGATCTTTTCCAGACCTTCGCGGGTGTAGTAGGAAATCTTCCTGCTCATAAATGCCTCATTTTATTTCTCCCACGGTAAAAAAAGAGACAACGGCTTCAGCGCTGAAGCCGTTGTCTGTGACAAAGGTAACGGTTTATTCTATCCGGAGCAATATCTCACCCTCCCACGAGCTCGGGGAGGTTGGTTTTGATCTGTTCCAGGACCTCATCGTCGAATTTGGCAAGATAAAGGGTTTTTGCCGTGGCAAGCTGGTCTACGCTAAGGCCCTTGGCTCCCCGCAGGTCTGCTTTGTACAAACTGGCATTCTCGAAATCGGCACCCATCAGGTAGGCGTTTCGCAGGTTAGCCTCCATAAGGAACGCGTTCCGGAAATTGGCTTTGATCAGGAAGGCATCATCGAAACGAGCCTTGATGAGAAACGCGTCCTTGAAGTTCGCGCCGCTGGCGTAAGCGCCCTTCAGGTTCGCCTGGTTGAGATTTGAGTTTTCAAAATTCGTCTGATTCAAACGCGCACCTTCCAGGTCAGCCTCGATAAGCGACGATTGCGAAATGTTCGCGGAATTAAGATTGGATCCCGTCAGCTTGACATAGTTGAGATTCGTTCGCGGAAGGTGACAGTTAACGAGATTGATTTCGTAAATCTTGTGCCGGTTGAGACGCTTGATATTACCTACCGTGCGGAACGCAGCTTCTTCCGACTCCCACAAACGGAAGTCGTCGATCTCATCGCGATAGGTGCGAATACGTTGACGCTTTTCCCCGTTCTGGTTCAGCCAGAAAATCAGAATACCGATCACCGCGATGTCGAAGATCATGCCGTGCGCTTCGGCAAGAACCTGCTGGATGAAGGAATCAAAGTCGCGGAGGTAATACTTCAAACTCAGGCCGATCACCACGATGGCAACGATCACAAGTACGATCGTTGAGGTGAGCAAAGGCTTTTCTACGATGGCATTAAGCCTTTCGTTAAACTTTTTCAGCCGCCGGGGAATAGTGCGCATCAGAGTACGGAATTGCCGGTGTCGTGGAGAGTCGACGGACGCGTAAAAATCGCCTAAATAGACAAACCGATTTCGTTCTTCATTTCCCTTATCTTACATCCCGGAAAATTTTCCACCCCGGCGGAAGACACAATTTTTTACCGTATTGCAGGCGATTGCGTAGTTGTTGCATGCATAAACGGGGCCCCTGCGGGTCCGGAATCCCCGCCCGTAGTACATGGCAAAATCAGAACCTTACATGCACACCGACTTTTCCCGTTCAGAGAAGCAAGTGCACGATTGAAAAATAGATTCCCAAACCAAGAAGATCGTTCATTGTGGTGATGAAAGGACCCGACGCAAGCGCCGGGTTGAAGCCCATCCGGTTGAGGATGAGCGGGGTGATCGTACCGATGAGAGAAGCAAAGATCACAACGCTAAAGAGCGCGATAGACACCACGCGGGACAGCCGGGGCTCACCATCGAACAGCACATTGAGACCGTAAACGATCACACTCAGGAAAAGGGCGTTTAGCAACGCTACGAGGAAAACTTTCAGCAAGCGTTTCCATATCCCTTCGTCAACGAATCCAGGATTGGCGAGTGTCTGCACGACGATTGAAGAGCTTTGTATTCCCACATTGCCGCCGGTAGCCTGGATGAGGGGGATAAAGAATGCGATGGCTGTAATACGCGCCAGCTCGTCTTCAAAGACTCCCATGATGCGTGCACTGAGGATACCGCCAAGGATACCGATGAGCAGCCAGGGCAAACGGGCACGCGCATTGCGCCAGACGCTGTCGTCTTCCTCCACGTCCTCGCTGATACCGGCCATCATCTGGCGTTCTTCTTCCGCGAGTTCTGTAATCACGTCGACGATGTCGTCAATGGTGATGCGTCCAACCAGTTGACCCTGTACGTTCACGACCGGTACGGATTCAAGGTCATACCGCCGCATGATCTCAGCCACTTCACGCACATCGGTTGAAGTCGTCACGCGAACGATATCCTCCTCGTATATATCGGCAACGAGTTTATTGGCATCAGAAACAATGAGGTCCTGAATAGGTACGCGTCCCAGCAAGCGGTTAAAGTTGTCAACGACGTACACCGTGTAGAAGGTGGTGACCTTTTCCGCCTGTTTACGAATCTCCTCAATGCATTGCACAACGGTCCAGTCAGCGCGGGCCTTGATGAGCTCCTTTGCCATCAATCCACCTGCGACATTATCCTCATACCGGAGAAGTTCGGTAACCTGGATGCGAAGCTCCGTGTCCAGGCCGGACAACACTTCCTCGCGCTGTTGGATAGGAAGTTCGTTGATGATGTCAGCGGCGTCGTCAGAGTCCAGCAGGTTTACGAAGGCCGCAATCTCTGAGGAATTGTAAATCTTGAGAAACTCCCGTCGCGTATCCTCGTCCAGGTCGTTGATGATCTCCGCCTGCCTTTCGATGGGCAGGAGATCCATCACGTATTTAGATTCCTCAGAATTGAACTCGTACAGGAGCGATGAAACGTCTGCTGCTTTGACGTCTTCGAGGGTAGCACGAATGAACTGATCGTCGCGCTGGTCGAGAGCCTCCTGGAATCTGTCGCGGAACTCCTTCGTTAATTCAAACTCAATGACCGCCATGACGATGTTCCATGAGTAAGGTGAGTTGAATAAATTGCTCTGCCGAAAGCTGTTCTGCCCTGAGGTCCAGCAGCGGAAGCG
>Ga0079224_100006774_pt1 | contig 15269 bp, 15 predicted proteins | sample Stecom2015_FD_80414 | JGI IMG/M metagenome (GOLD analysis project Ga0079224, IMG submission 80414) | Agricultural soil microbial communities from Utah to study Nitrogen management - Steer compost 2015 | ecosystem: Environmental > Terrestrial > Soil > Agricultural land | place: USA: Utah...
CAGGGAGCTACCTGCAGCACCGTCCGTTGTCACTCGACCGGTGACACGGACGGTGCTACGAGGCGATGGGTGCTTACTGCTCCTCGGCCTTGACCTGGACGTTGACCGTCGCCTTCACCTCGGGGTGCAGGTTGATGTCAACGGTGTGCTTGCCCAGGGACTTGATGTGCTCGCGCAGCGAGATGGAGCGCTTGTCCAGGTTCGGGCCGCCAGCCTTGCGGACCGCGGCGACGATGTCGCTGGTGGTCACCGAACCGAACAGCTTGCCCTGCGACGAGACCTTGGCGGTCAGCTGGATCGGGCTCAGGTCCTGCAGCTGCTGCTTCAGCTCGTGAGCGTGCTCCAGACCGCGAACCCGACGGGCTTCCTGGACGCGACGGATGGTCTCGATCTGCTTCTGCGCGCCCTTGGTGGCGACGATGGCCAGGTTGCGCGGCAGCAGGTAGTTGCGGGCGTAGCCGTCCTTGACCTCGACGATGTCGCCCGAGTCGCCGAGACCGGCCACGTCAGCAGTGAGGATGATCTTCACGACGTGTCTCCTTGTAGAAGTCTCTTCCGAGCGGCAGTGCGATCAGCGGGCGGTCGAGGTGTACGGCAACAGAGCCATCTCACGGGCGTTCTTCACCGCGGTGGCGACGTCACGCTGGTGCTGGCTGCAGTTGCCGGTGACCCGGCGGGCCCGGATCTTGCCGCGGTCGGAGATGAACTTCCGCAGCAGCGTCGTGTCCTTGTAATCGATCTGCGTGGTCTTCTCCTTGCAGAACACGCAGACCTTCTTCTTCGGCTTGCGCACGGGCGCCTTGGCCATCGGTCTTCCTCCTGAGCGAAATACTTGGAGCTGCCTGGATGCGCCGCTCAGAACGGCGGCTCGTCGCTGAACCCGCCGGAACCGGCCGGCGGTGCGGAGCCCCAGGGATCATCGGCCATGCCCGTGGGCTGGCCACCGAATCCGCTGCCGCCTCGGCTGACCTTGTTCACCTTCGCCGTGGCGTAGCGCAGGGACGGGCCGATCTCGTCGACCTCCAGCTCGATGACGGTGCGCTTCTCGCCTTCCTTCGTCTCGAAGGAGCGCTGGCGCAACCGACCCTGCACGATCACCCGCATGCCACGGGTCAGGGTTTCCGCCACGTTCTCCGCGGCCTGCCGCCAGATGTTGCAGCGGAGGAACAGAGCCTCGCCGTCTTTCCACTCTCCGGTGGAGCGGTCGAAGAACCGGGGCGTGGATGCGACCGTGAAGTTCGCAACCGCCGCACCGGACGGGGTGAACCTCAGTTCCGGGTCGGCGGTGAGGTTGCCGACCACCGTGATTACTGTTTCACCAGCCATGACCTGGGGCTCCAGTCTGCTCGGATGTGTGCCGGATCAGGTCAGGCGGTCGCCCGGGCCTTGGCCTGACGGGCGGTCTTCCGCGGCTCGACCTTGCGCAGCAGCTTGGTCCGGATCACGGATTCGCTGAGACCCAGCTGGCGCTCGAGTTCCTTGACGGCCGCCGGCTCGGCGTTGACCTCGAGCACCACGTAGATGCCCTCGGAGTGCTTGCCGATCTCGTAGGCGAGCCGCCGACGTCCCCAGACGTCAACCTTCTCGACGTTGCCGCCGTCGTTGCGGATGACGTCGAGGAACTTCTCCATCGACGGAGCCACCTGGCGCTCATCCATGCTCGGGTCGAGGATGACCATGAGCTCGTACTGACGCATTGGGACCACTCACCTCCTGTGGGCTCACGGCCACGGACTTTCCGCGGCAGGAGGTCGTCGCGTCGGACGAACTGCTCCAGGCTAGCAAGCCGCCCGGCAGTCCCGTACCGAGGGGCGGTCGCCCAACGGTCCCGCGCCGAGGGGCTATTGCCGGCGGAGCACCCAGCTGCGCACCAGTCCGGCGGTGACCACCGCCAGCGACACGGCCGCGATCAGCACCGGAAGGGCGACCCGGTCGCTGTGCTGGGCGGGCAGCGCCTCGGCCCGCCCGGCCGCCTGCTGCTGGGCGGCCAGCTCGCGCTCCCGCGCCTTCTCGGCCAGTTCCCCGGTGTCCGGCTGGTAGGTGGGGGCCTGCCCGGGACGGCTCTGCAACCAGCCCGGCAAGGACCCGTGGGTCGGCGGGAGCACGCTCACCGCGGGGGTGGTGCCCGGCTGGCCCGGCGGAGGAGTCGCGGTGCTCGGGTCCGCCGGTTCCGCCGGGGCGGGCGGCGGCGCCGGCTCTTGGGTGCGCTCCTGCGTTTCCCGGGCCGGGGGCGGCTGCTCCGGGGGAGCCGGCTCCGCGGGTCCTTCCTCCTCCGGTTCGCTGATCCGGAGGGTGAGCGCGTTGCCGAGGCTGACCAAGTTCTTGAAGTGCCGGGCCACGCTGTCGACCTTGTCCTCGGGCAGGCCGATCCGGGACAGCGCGGGTTGGACGGCTTCGGCGATCTCCCGACCGGAGTAGAAGGTCTTCCCGGGTTCGGCGGTGCCCAGCGGAATGGGACCGAGGGCGAGGAACCGCTCCACCGCTCGATCGGCTTCGTCGAAGGCCAGCGGCATCGCCAGCAGCACGGCCTGGCGCACCTTGAAGTCCACGGTGCTCGGCGCGATGGCGATCTCCTGGCCCGCCTGGGCGGTTTCGATCGCCAGCGCGTTGTCCACGACCAGGGGGTCCGCCGCCGCGGTGCCGGCCGAGAGCAGCGAGCCCGCGGCGATGGCCGCGCTCACCGGCCCGGCCGCCAGCGTCCGTCGCGCGGTCGACCGGACGAGTGGATTCGGTGGCGTTCGCATGCGTGCCTCCGCCCAGGGGAGAGTCGTGGGTGGTGTGAACCTGGCACAGTAGTCAACGCCACAACCCCCCGGTTGGTGACGCCAGTTACCGAATTGGTGCACTCGCTCGGGGCGCTCAGCCCGCTCCGGGCCGCGGCTTAGACTGCGGAACATGCTGATCGGGGCCCACGTGCGCGACGATGATCCGCTGGCGGCGGCTGCTGAGCGCAACGCCGAAGTCGTCCAGTTCTTCCTGTCCGACCCGCAGGGCTGGAAAGCCCCGAACCCGCACCCGCAGGCGGAGCAGCTGCGCAACAGCGACCTGGCGGTGTTCATCCACGCCCCGTACGTGGTCAACGTGGCTTCGCAGAACAACCGGATCCGGATCCCGTCCCGCAAGGTGGTCGCCCAGCAGGCGAAGGCGGCCGCCGAGGTGGGCGCCCGCGGACTGGTGGTGCACGGCGGGCACGTGACCAAGGGGGGTGACCCGGCGGAGGGCGTGGCCAACTGGCGGAAGCTGTTCGAGCGGCAGGCCGAGCAGGGCGGTTTCGAGGTGCCGATCCTGATCGAGAACACCGCTGGTGGGGCCAACGCCATGGCCCGCAAGTTCGACGCCCTGGCCCGGCTGTGGGACGCGGTCGGCGAGTTCGGGGCCGGTTTCTGCCTGGACACCTGCCACGCGCACGCGGCCGGTGAGGAGCTGCTGGACATCGTCGACCGGGTCAAGGCGATCACCGGCCGGATCGACCTGGTGCACCTGAACGACTCCCGCGACGAGTTCGGCTCCTCCCGCGACCGGCACGCCAACATCGGCGCCGGGCACATCGATCCGGAGCTGCTGGTGGCGGTCTGCGCCACCGCCGACGCCCCGGTCGTGGTGGAAACCCCGGGCGACGGCCAGGCCGCCGACATCGATTTCCTGCGCAGCAGACTGGCGTGACCGCCCGCTGAAACGCTGGCGGAACGGCTCGCTCCGGGGGAGGCGGTCCAGATCCGAGTGAACACGCTGCCCAAGCCGGTGGCGCGCGGGTTGTCCCTGTCCGGGGTGGTCGCCCTGTGCCTGCTGACCGTGCTGACGCTGGGCTTGGGCTACGCCAACAAGGCCCGCTGCACCGGACCGGACTTCGACGAGTGGGGGCGCTCCCAACCGGGGTACCAGGAGCGCGCCTTCGGGCTGGCGTGCTACTCCGACATCCAGAACCTGTGGATCGGCCGGAGCATCGACCGGCACGTCTTCCCCTACGTCCACGGCGGGATCTTCGACGACGGTTCGCTCTACGGGGGTGTCGTCGAGTACCCGGTGCTCACCGGGCTGCTGATGTGGCTCGGGGCGATGTTCGTGGAGACCGACGCCGGGTTCTTGGCCGCTTCGGCGCTGCTGCTGGCCCCGTTCGGGTTGGCGGTGACGTGGTGGCTGGGCCGGTTGAGCGGGTGGCGGGCGGCGCTGTGGGCGCTGAGCCCGCCGCTGGTGCTGTACGCCTTCCACAACTGGGACCTGCCGGCGGTGGCCTGCGCGGTGGCGGCGGTCTTCGCGGTGCACCGGTGGCGGGCCCCGTTGCGCCGGCGGGGTGTGCTGGCCGCGGTGCTGCTGGGCCTCGGTTTCGCGGTGAAGCTCTACCCGGGGATCTTCGTGCTGCCGCTGGCGCTGTACGTGCTCACCGGGGGCCGCGACCGGGCCGAGCTGCCCGATGGCCGCCGGTTCGACGTGGGCGGGGCCGCCCGGGTGGTGGGGGCCGCGGCGGCGACCGCGGTGCTGGTGAACCTGCCGTTCGCGCTGGCCGGGTTCGAGGGCTGGTTGGCGGCTTTCGAGTTCCAGTCCCGGCGGCAGGTGGACGTGAGCACGAACTCCATCTGGTACTGGGGTTTCCGGCAGTGGAGCGGCACCGAGGAGTTCCAGTCCCTGATGGGCGTGGTGTCCCCGGCCTTGGTGCTGCTGTCGTTCGCGGTGGCGTGCTCGCTGGGGTGGTGGCGGTTCGAGCGCACCGGGACGTACCCGTGGGTCCAGGTGTCCGCGGCGATGTTGTGCGGGTTCTTGCTGCTGCACAAGGTGCACTCGCCGCAGTACGCGCTGTGGCTGCTGCCGTTCTTCGTGCTGGTGCGGATCCGCTGGGGGTGGATCGTCGCCTACCTGGTGGCGGACGTGGCGATGGGGATCAGCATCTTCCGCTGGTTCTACTTGAACATGATGGGCGTGCCCAACGGGATCCACGACGGGTTCACGTCCCAGGCGCTGATGATCGGGGTGTGGGGTCGGGCGGCCCTGCTGATCGGGTTGTTCGTCGCCTTCCTGGCCGCGGAACCCGCGACGGCGGACCGGTCCCGGCGGTAGCGCCCCCGAAAAGCGCCGTGGCGGCGCCCCTGGGGGACGCCGCCACGGTGTCGTCCGGTGTTCGCTCGACCGTCAGAAGGCGGACTCGTCGACCTCCATCAGGGAGAGGTCCGCGGCCTCGATGATCTTGCGGCGGGACTTCAGCTCCGGCAGCACGTTCTTGGCGAAGAACCGGGCAGCCGCCAGCTTGCCCTGGTAGAACGGCTTGTCCTTCTCGGAGGCGTCGCCGTCCAGGGCGGCCAGGGCGACCTCGGCCTGCCGCAGCAGCAGCCAGCCGATCAGCAGGTCGCCCATGCTCATCAGCAGGGTGACGCTGTGCTCACCCACCTTGTAGATGTTCTTGATGTCCTCCTGGGCGGAGGTCAGGTAGGTCAGCATCGAGGTGACCATGCCCTGGGCGTCGTCGAGCGCCGCGGCCAGCAGGGCGCGCTCCTCCTTGAGCCGCTCGTCGGCGTTCTCCGCCTTGAGCGTCTTCTGGATCTGCTCGGCCAGGTAGCCGAGGGCGGCACCGTTGTTCTTGACGATCTTGCGGAAGAAGAAGTCCTGCGCCTGGATCGCCGTGGTGCCCTCGTAGAGGCTGTCGATCTTGGCGTCGCGGATGTACTGCTCGATCGGGTAGTCCTGCAGGTACCCGGAGCCGCCCAGGGTCTGCAGCGACAGGGTCAGCATCTCGTAGGCGCGCTCGGAGCCCACGCCCTTGACGATCGGCAGCAGCAGGTCGTTGACCTGGTCGGCCAGGGTGTGGTCCTCGCCGGCGGCCTTGGCCTGCTTGACCTGGTCCTGGAAGGTGGCGGTGTAGAGGTAGACCGCGCGCAGACCCTCGGCGTACGCCTTCTGCTTCATCAGGATGCGGCGCACGTCCGGGTGGTGGGTGATGGTGACGCGCGGGGCGGTCTTGTCCGCCGCCTGGGTCAGGTCGGCGCCCTGCACGCGCTCCTTGGCGAACTCCAGGGCGTTCAGGTAGCCGGTGGACAGCGTGGCGATGGCCTTGGTGCCGACCATCATCCGGGCGTACTCGATGACCTGGAACATCTGCCGGATGCCGTCGTGCACCTCGCCGAGCAGCCAGCCCTTGGCCGGGGTGCCGTGCTGGCCGAAGGTGAGCTCGCAGGTGGCCGAGACGTTCAGGCCCATCTTGTGCTCGACGTTGGTGACGAACACGCCGTTGCGCTCGCCGAGCTCACCGGTCTGGCTGTCGAAGTGGTACTTCGGCACCAGGAAGAGGCTCAGGCCCTTGGTGCCCGGCTTGGGCTCGATGCCCGGGCCCTCGGGGCGGGCCAGCACCAGGTGCATGATGTTCTCGGTCATGTCCTGGTCGGCGGAGGTGATGAACCGCTTGACGCCTTCCAGGTGCCAGGAGCCGTCCTCCTGCTTGATGGCCTTGGTGCGGCCGGCGCCGACGTCGGAACCGGCGTCGGGCTCGGTGAGGACCATGGTGGCCCCCCAGCCGCGCTCGATCATGATCTCGGCCCAACGGCGCTGCTCTTCGGTGCCGTTGCGCCACAGGATCGTCGCGAAGTTCGGGCCCGCCATGTACATGTAGATCGGCGGGTTGGCACCGAGGATCAGCTCGGCGGCCGCCCACTCGACGGTGGACGGGATGCCGTAGCCGCCCAGTTCGACCGGCAGGCTCAGCCGCCACCACTCACCGTCCATGATCTGCTTGAAGGACTTCTTGAAGCCCTCCGGCAGGGTGACCGAGTGAGTCTCGGGGTCGAACTTGGCCGGGTTGCGGTCGCCCTCGGCGAAAGAGTCAGCCAGCGGCCCGGTGGCGAGCTCGTTCAGCTCCTGGAGCACGCCGCGCACGGTGTCGGCGTCGGTCTGCTCGAAAGCGCCTTTGCCCAGCTGCTCTTGAACTTTGAAGACCTCGAAGAGGTTGAACTCGAGGTCGCGGACGTTGCTCTTGTAGTGGCCCATCGAAGGCTTCCTCTCGCGCGCTGCTGCGGGCGGGCCCAGCTCGCCGGACGCCCAAGCCCTTACTCGTCGGTAACAAGAGGGTATTACTTGACAGTAACTTCTGCCAAGGAGGGTTGCCGCCACCTCGGCGAACCCGCTGCGCAACGCGCTTCCCACCGCTTCCGGCGGCCGGCGGTGGTCGGACATCCGGTCTACAGTGGCGCCAGCACGACCCAGCGGAGGCTCGGATGGACGACCCGGCCGTGCGCGCGGAAGCGCTGGTGAAGACGTTCGGGGAGAACCGCGCCCTCGACGGTGTGGACCTGGAGATCCCCACCGGCCACATCCTCGGCCTGCTCGGCCCGAACGGGGCGGGCAAGACCACCGCGGTGCGCATCCTCACCACCCTGCTGCGCCCTGACTCGGGCACCGCCACGGTCGCCGGGCACGACGTGCTCACCGACCCCGGCGGAGTCCGGCGGAGCATCGGCGTCTCCGGCCAGTACGCCGCGGTGGACGAGAACCTCACCGGTTTCGAGAACCTCTACATGGTCGGCCGCCTCTACGGCATGTCCCGCGCCCGCGCCCGCGAGCGGGCCCGCGAACTGCTCGACCGCTTCCAGCTGCAGGAATCCGCCGACCGGCCGGCCAAGGGCTACTCCGGCGGGATGCGCCGCCGGCTCGACCTGGCCGGTGCGCTGGTGGCCAGACCACCGGTGGTGGTGCTCGACGAACCCACCACCGGGTTGGACCCGCGCGGCCGCATCGACACCTGGAACGTGATCAGCGAGCTCGTCGCGGTCGGCACCACCGTGCTGCTCACCACCCAGTACCTGGAGGAAGCGGACCACCTGGCCGACACGATCGTGGTGATCGACCGCGGCCGGGTGATCGCCCGGGGCAGCGCCGAACAGCTGAAGGACCAGATCGGCGGCGAGCGCCTGCAGCTGACCGCGCAGCACGAGGAGGACCTGGCGGCGATCAGCCGGGTGCTGGCCGAAATCGGCAACGGCGAGCCCAAGATCGCGCAGCAGGTCCGCACCGCCACGGTCGCGGTGGACACCGGGACCAAGGCGCTCATCGAAGCCCTGCGGCGGTTGGACGCCGAAGGCGTTGCGGTGCAGGACGTCGCACTGCACCGCCCCACCCTCGACGACGTGTTCCTGTCCCTCACCGGCCGCCGCGCCGAAGAGGACTCGGCCAGCTGATCAGCGCTCCAGGATCGCCACCATGCCCTGACCGCCGGCAGCGCAGATCGAGATCAGCCCGCGCCCGGAACCGCGCTCGGCCAGCAGCTTGGCCAGCGTGACCACGATCCGACCACCGGTCGCGGCGAACGGGTGACCAGCGGCCAGCGACGAGCCGTTGACGTTGAGCTTGTCCGGGTCGATCTCCCCGAGCACCCCGTCCCGGCCCAGGCGGTTCTTGCAGAAGTCCGGGTCCTGCCAGGCCTTCAGGGTCGCCAGCACCTGGGAGGCGAAGGCCTCGTGGATCTCGTAGAAGTCGAAGTCGCCGAGCCCCAACCCGGCCCGGTCCAGCAGCCGCGGCACCGCGTACGCCGGGGCCATCAGCAGCCCCTCTTCCCCGCTGGTGTGGTCCACCGCCTCGGACACGGCGTCGGAGAAGTAGGCCAGCACCGGCAGGTTGCGCTCCTTGGCCCACTCCTCGCTGGCCAGCAGCACCGTGGAGGCGCCGTCGCTGAGCGGGGTCGAGTTGCCCGCGGTCATCGTGGCCTGCTCACCGCGGCCGAAGACCGGCTTGAGCTTGGCGAGCTTCTCCACCGAGGTGTCCGGGCGCAGGTTCTGGTCCCGGGACAACCCCAGGTACGACGTCATCAGGTCGTCGAAGAACCCGCGCTCGTAGGCGGCGGCCAGCCGCCGGTGGCTGCGCACCGCCAGCTCGTCCTGCTCCTCCCGGGAGACCTGCCAGGCCAGCGCCGTCTTCGCGGCGTGCTCCCCCATCGAGAGCCCGGTGCGCGGTTCGGCGTTGCGCGGGATCTCCGGCACGACGTGCTGCGGCCGGACCCCGGCCAGCGCCTTCAGCCGGTCGCCGAGGGTCTTGGCGTGGTTGGCCCGCAGCAGCACGCGGCGCAGGTCGTCGTTGATGCTGATCGGCGCGTCGCTCGCCGAGTCCACGCCGCCGGCGATGCCGCAGTCGATCTGCCCCAGCGCGATCTTGTTGGCCACCGAGACGAACGCCTCCAGCCCGGTGGCGCAAGCCATCTGCACGTCGTGCGCGGGGGTGCGGGGATCCAATTGCGAGCCGAGCACCGTTTCCCGAGCGAGATTGAAGTCGCGGCTGTGCTTGAGCACCGCCCCGGCGACGAATTCCCCGACCCGCTCGCCCTGCAACCCGAACCGCGCGATCAGCCCGTCCAAGGCCGCGGTGAGCATGTCCTGGTTGGAAGCTTGCGCGTAGGGGCCGCCGGACCGGGCGAACGGAATCCGGTTGCCGCCGATGATCGCCACTCGCCTGGCCATCACTGACTCCCTCACTGGTGCCTGTTGCGTCAGACCTCTAACCTACCGATGAGTAACTAATTCGTCGAGTGCTTGCGGACCACGCAGGAGTTGCCATGGCCGACCGTTACCAGCAGTTCATTTCCTCCCCGCTCGGACGGCAGATCGCCAAGCGGCTCGGCCTGCCGAGGCCGGTCCCGCTGCGCCGCTATCGCCCGGGAGACCCGGTGGTGGCCGGCCCCGTGCTGTTCGACGCGGCCCCGGGCTCCCGCCTCCGGGAAGCCGTCAACAAGACCCTCAAATCCGTCAACGCCCAGGTCCACCAGACCCCGGTGGAAGGAGCACGCTACGCCGGCCTGGTCTTCGACGCCACCGGCATCGGCGACAGCTCCCAGCTGAAAGCCCTGCTGGACTTCTTCGGACCGGTCATCCGGCGACTCGACCGCTGCGGCCGGCTGATCGTGCTCGGCACCCCGCCCGAGGAGGAGGAGTCCCCGCGGGCCCGAGCCGCCCAGCGCGCCCTGGAAGGCTTCGTGCGCACCGCCGGCAAGGAGGTCAAGAACGGCTCCACCGCCCAGCTCGTCTACGTCTCCCGGGGCGCCGAGGACGCCATCGAGTCCACCCTGCGGTTCCTGCTGTCCGCCAAGTCCGCCTACGTGTCCGGCCAGGTGGTGCGGATCGGCCCGGCGGAGGTCCCGGACGTGGACTGGGAGCGGCCGCTGCAGGGCAAGACCGCCCTGGTCACCGGCGCCTCCCGGGGCATCGGCGAAGCGATCGCCCGCACCCTCGCCCGCGACGGCGCCAAGGTGGTCTGCCTGGACATCCCCGCCCAGGGCGGGGACCTCACCCGGGTCGCCAACAGCATCGGCGGCTCCACCCTGCAGCTGGACATCACCGCCGACGACGCCCCGCAGCGCATCGCCGAGCACTTCGCCGAGCGCCACGACGGGCTGGACGTCGTGGTGCACAACGCCGGCATCACCCGGGACAAGACCATCGGCCGGATGAGCGAGCAGCAGTGGAACTCCGTGCTGGCGGTCAACCTCACCGCCCAGGAGCGCATCAACGAGGCCCTGCTGGCGGACGGTTCGCCGCTGCGGCCGGAGGCCCGCATCGTGTGCGTGTCCTCGATGAGCGGCATCGCCGGCAACGTGGGCCAGGGCAACTACGCCGCCTCCAAGGCCGGCGTGATCGGGCACGTCCAGGCCACCGCTCCGCTGGCGGCGGAGAAGAACGCCACCATCAACGCGGTCGCCCCGGGCTTCATCGAAACCCAGATGACCGCGGCCATCCCGCTGGTGATCCGGGAGGCCGGCCGGCGGATGAACAGCATGCTGCAGGGCGGCCAGCCGGTGGACGTGGCCGAGACGATCGCCTGGTTCGCCAACCCGGCCTCCGCCGGCATCAACGGCAACGTGGTCCGGGTCTGCGGCCAGGGCATGCTCGGCGCGTGAGGAGGGCACCATGCCGGAACTGACCACCGCACCGAGCCTTTCCGCGCTGTACGCCAAGGCGGTCGCGACCGGCCCGACCCGGCGCGGCCGGGACCTGCCGGACACCGAGTACGTGCGCCGGGACATCGCGATCGACACCGAGCACCTGGCCGAGTACGACCGGGTGTGCGGCTTCGCCCTGCGCGACGAACTGCCGATCACCTACCCGCACGTGCTGTCGTTCCCCCTGTCGGTGCAGCTGATGACCGACCCCGGTTTCCCGTTCCCGCTGGTCGGCCTGGTGCACGTGGCGAACCGGATCGAGCAGGACCGCCCGCTGCGCAGCACCGACGTGCTGGCCCAGCGGGTCCGGGTGGCGAACCTGCGCCCGCACCCGAAGGGCACGCAGTTCGACGTCATCACCGAGACCAGCGTCGACGGGGAGGTCGTGTGGCGGGAGACCAGCACCTACCTGCGGCGCGGCAAGTCCTCGGCGGAACCGCAGCAGCGGCGCAGCGTCGACCCCGGGGAACCGATCGCCCAGTGGCGGGTGCCGGGTGACACGGGCCGCCGGTACGCCGCGGTGTCGGGCGACCGCAACCCGATCCACCTGCACCCGTTGACCGCCAAGGCGTTCGGCTTCCCGCGGGCCATCGCGCACGGCATGTGGTCCAAGGCGCGCTGCCTGGCGGCGCTCTCCCACCGGCTGCCGGGGGCGTGCGCGGTCGAAGTCGAGTTCCGCAAACCGCTGCTGCTGCCCTCCACAGTGGAATTCGCGGCGCGGCGCAACGGCGGCGGAGTGGACTTCGCCCTGCAGTCCCGGTCGGGCAAGGCGCACCTGATCGGCACGGTGCGCTGACCGATCGCCCAGCGGTTTCAGCAGGAAGGGGACTTCCCTGCCGCAGCAGGCGGGAAAACCCCCTTCCTGCGTTCCGCGGAACGCCCGGGGGCCGGTGGGATCACTCCGCGTCCGGGGACCAGGACTTCCCCTCGACGAGGTTCCCGAAGCCCATCCACACCATGTTCATCAGCCGCCGGGCCAGCCCGTCCGGGGTGTGCTCGGGGTTGTCGAACCACCACTCGACCAGCGACTCCCCGGCGCCGACCAGCGCCGCGGCGAACGGCAGCATCTGCTCGGGGCGGCGCGGCTGCGGGGACCTCTCGGTGGCCCGGGCGAGCAGCTCGGCGATCATGCCGGTGGCGCGCTGCCGCCACTCCAGGAATTCGCTGATGAACGGCTCCTGCAGGGAAGCCGCTTGGCGGTGCAGCACCGTCCACCCGGCGCGGTTGTCGTTGACGTACGCGAAGAAACCGCGCAGCCCCTGCCACAGCTGCTGCTCGGGGCTGGACCCCGGGACGACGGATTCTCCGATGGCCTCGATGAGCCGTTCGGCCTCCTTCCGGATGCAGGCTTCGAACAGCTCTTCCTTGGCTCCGAGGTAGGCGTAGATCATCGGTTTGGAGATGCCCGCGACCTCGGATATCTCGTCCATGGAGGCTGCGTGGAACCCCCGCGCGGCGAACACGTCCACAGCTGCGGTCAGGATTTGCCGTTCCCGGACTTCTCGCGGTAGCCGCCGGTTCCGGCGTTGTTTCTGCTCGGCCTGCATTTCACCTCTTACGCCTGTTCCGATGCAGGTCAGGCTAGAACAGGCCGACTCGGGCCCGCGCCTTGCCAGAGAAACCTACTCATGAGTAGTCTTACTGGAGAGTAGGTAATGGAGGTGGCCGATGGCCCAGACCAACCCGATCGCCGCGCTCGGCGATCTGGACCCCAAGAAGGTGAGCCAGGAGGAGTTCACCTCGCTGCTGGAAGCAGCCACCGAAGCTGCCAGCAGCAACGCTGAAGCCGACCTGAGCGAACTGACCCCGGAGCAGTTCGCCCGGATCATCTCCCGCGCCTCCGACGCCCAGCTCAAAGCCGTCATGGAACGCCCCGTGCTCCGGGAGCGCATCCTCGACGAGGTGTTCCGCCGGATGGAGGAGCACTACAAGCCGGGCCGGACGAAGAAGGAAGCCGTCGTCCGCTGGCGCATCGGCACCGCGAACGACGAGCCGCTGCGCTACGAGTGCACCATCACCAAGGACACCTGCACGGTCAGCAAGGACCCGCAGCAGGAACCACTGGTGACCATCACCATCGGCCCCGTCGAATTCATCAAGCTGGTCTCCGGCAACGCCTCCGCGCCGATGATGTTCATGACGGGCAAGCTCAAGCTCGCCGGAGACGTCGGGTTCGCCGCTGGACTCACCAAGCTCTTCCAGATCCCCAAAGCCTGAGGACCCCAATGAGTTTTTCACTTGAGCTTTCCGAAGAGCACAAAGAACTGCAGGAATGGGTGCACGGCTTCGCCGAGAAGACCGTGCGCCCGGCCGCGGCCGAGTGGGACGAGCGCGAGGAAACCCCCTGGCCGATCATCCAGGAAGCCGCCAAGGTCGGCCTCTACGGCTTCGAAAGCCTCGCCAACTTCTGGGCCGACGAGACCGGGCTGTCCCTGCCCATCGTCAACGAAGAGCTCTTCTGGGGCGACGGCGGCATCGGCATGGCGATCTTCGGCACCACCCTGGCCGTCGCCGGCATCTTCGCCGCCGGCACCCCGGACCAGCTCGCCGAATGGGTCCCGCAGTGCTACGGCGACGAGAACGACCCGAAGGTCGCCGCGTTCTGCTCCTCCGAGCCCGGCGCCGGCTCGGACGTGAGCGCGATGCGCACCCGCGCCGTCTACGACGAGGCCAAGGACGAGTGGGTGCTCAACGGCCAGAAGGCCTGGGCCACCAACGGCGGCATCGCCAACATCCACGTGGTGCAGGCCGTCGTGGACCCCGAGCTCGGCGCCCGGGGCCAGGCCGCGTTCATCGTCCCGCCGGGCACCAAGGGACTGGAATCGCCGGGCAAGATCCGCAAGCACGGCCTGCGCGCCTCGCACACCGCCGACGTCTTCCTCGACGACGTCCGGGTCCCCGGCCGCTGCCTGCTGGGCGGCAAGGAGAAGCTGGACGAGCGGCTCGCCCGCGCTCGCGAAGGCGCCCGCGCCAAGGAGCAGGCCGCGATGAAGACCTTCGAGCTGTCGCGGCCCATCGTCGGCGCCCAGGCCATCGGCATCGCCCGCGCCGCCTACGAGGTCGCGCTCGAGTACGCGCAGCAGCGCGAGACCTTCGGCCGGCCGATCATCCAGAACCAGTCGATCGCCTTCACCCTCGCCGACATGCGCATGGAGATCGACGCCGCTCGACTGCTGGTGTGGCGGGCGGCGTGGCTGGGCCACAACGGGGGGTTCCCCTCCGGGGAGGGCTCCATGTCGAAGCTGAAGGCCGGTCGAGTCGCCACCTGGGTCACCGAGCGGGCCATCCAGATCCTCGGCGGCAACGGCTACACCCGGGAGTTCCCGGTGGAGCGGATGCACCGCGACGCCAAGATCTACGACATCTTCGAAGGCACCGAGCAGATCCAGCAGCTCGTGGTGGCCCGGGCCATCTCCGGCCAGCACATCTCCTGATTCCAGGTGCGGAACCCCGTGTTCCGCCCGCCGACCGGTGGGCGGAACACGGGATCTCATCCCGACCGACCGGGAGCGGCGCGGGTTCCCTGGCCCCGCGCCGCTCCCGGTCGGTTCCAGACCACTCCGCCGCGGTGATCACCGACCCTTCGCCCCTCCGGTGATCACCGCCCTCTCCCTTCCAGCACCAGCGAACGCGTGATCCGCGCCGCGCCCTGGCGCACCGCGCGTTCCACCGTCCAACGCCGGGTGCGGAACTCCGGCACCGGGAGGGAGATCGCCACCGAGCCGGCCACGCCGCCGGCCTGGTCGTGCACCGGCACCGCCATGCACGCCAGACCGAGCTGGAACTCGTTGATGTCCAGCGCCAGCTGGGACTGCCGCACGTGCTCCAGGTGTTCCTCCAGCACCTCCCGATCGCAGATGGTGGCCGGCGCCCACCGCTGCAGACCGGCCTTGTCGAGGTAGTCCGCCCGCTGCTGCGGATCCATCGCGGCGAGCATGATCTTGCCGAACGCCGTGGCGTGCGCGGCCTGGTGGAACCCCACGTCCAGCGGCTGCACCCGGGGACGGCGCGGCGAGTCCGCGACGTGCGCGATGACCACCTCGGTGCCCCGGTAGATCGCGTAGTAGGCGGCCGCGTCGGCGTGCTGGTGCACCCACCGCACCGCCCCCGCGATCCCCGGCGCCACCGCCAACTGCCGGGACAGCGACTGCCCCAAGTACCGCGCCTTGTACCCGAGCACGAACACGTGCTCGTCCGGCAGGTGCACCACGTGCCCGGCCTCCACCAGCGTGGTCAGCAGGTGGTAGACCGTGGGCAGGGCGAGCCCGAGCCGCTCGGCCAGGCCCTTGGCGCTGATCCCGTCCGGGCAGGCGGCGATGACGTCCAGGGCCCGCAGCGCGCGGGTCACCGACTGCAGGGTTCCCGG
>Ga0079224_100006775_pt1 | contig 15268 bp, 16 predicted proteins | sample Stecom2015_FD_80414 | JGI IMG/M metagenome (GOLD analysis project Ga0079224, IMG submission 80414) | Agricultural soil microbial communities from Utah to study Nitrogen management - Steer compost 2015 | ecosystem: Environmental > Terrestrial > Soil > Agricultural land | place: USA: Utah...
CTAATCGAGAGGAACCCTATGCAGACTGCCATGCTGAAGCCGCGCATCGTCGAGGTGGAGCAGCTCGGTGCATCGCATGCCCGCGTCGTGATGGAGCCGTTCGAACGCGGCTACGGGCACACGCTGGGCAACGCGCTGCGCCGCGTGCTGCTGTCCTCGATGGTCGGCTACGCACCCACCGAGGTGCAGATCTCGGGAGTGGTGCACGAGTACTCGACGATCGACGGCGTGCGCGAGGACGTCGTCGACCTGCTGCTGAACCTGAAGGGCGTCACCTTCCGGCTGCACAACCGCGACGAGGTGTACCTCACGCTGCGCAAGGACACGCCCGGGCCGGTGACGGCGGGCGACATCGACGTGCCGCACGACGTCGAGGTGATCAATCCCGAGCACGTGGTGGCTACGCTCACCGACGGCGGCAAGCTCGACATGTCGATCAAGGTCGAGCGCGGCCGCGGCTACCTGCCGGGGAACCTGCGCAGCCCGACCGAGACGAAGACGATCGGCAAGATCGTGCTCGACGCGTCGTTCTCGCCGGTGCGCCGGGTGAGCTACCAGGTGGAGAGCGCGCGCGTCGAGCAGCGCACTGACCTCGACCGGCTCGTCGTCGACGTCGAGACCAACGGTGTCATCGCGCCCGAGGAGGCGGTGCGCCAGTCGGCGCGCATCCTCGTCGAGCAGCTGTCGGTGTTCGCCGCGCTCGAGGGCGGCGCCGAGCCGGCCACCGAGGCGCCGGTGCTCGGCGGTGCGCGCGGTCCGCAGATCGACCCGCTGCTGCTGCGTCCGGTCGACGACCTCGAGCTCACGGTGCGCTCGGCCAACTGCCTGAAGGCCGAGAACATCTACTACATCGGCGACCTGATCCAGCGCACCGAGAACGAGCTGCTGAAGACGCCCAACCTGGGCCGCAAGTCGCTGAACGAGATCAAGGAAGTGCTGGCGTCGCGTGGACTGACGCTCGGCATGAAGCTCGAGAACTGGCCGCCGGCCGGGCTTGAGCGCCCCTGACGAATACGAACGAAGCCGAGAACGCGAGGAACCGTCATGCGTCACGGTCACGGACTCCGAAAACTGAATCGAACGAGCAGCCATCGCCAGGCGATGCTGCGCAACATGTGCAACTCGCTGCTGCGCCACGAGCTGATCAAGACGACGCTGCCGAAGGCGAAGGAGTTGCGCCGCGTCGTCGAACCGATCATCACGCTGGGCAAGAAGCCGTCGCTGTCGAACCGGCGCCTGGCCTTCGACCGGCTGCGTGACCGCGAGATGGTTGTCAAGCTCTTCGACGAGCTCGGGCCGCGCTACGCCACCCGCAACGGCGGCTACCTGCGCATCCTGAAGTTCGGCTATCGCGAAGGCGACGCCGCGCCGATGGCGCTGGTCGAGCTGGTGGACCGCCCCGAGCCCGTCGAGGACGACGCGGCCGAATCCGCGAGCTGAGCTCGGCCTTTCGCGGCGCCGCACTGCGCGGCGCCGTTCCGTGGCGCGTGTCGGACGTCCTCATCGTTCGGGGCTTGCGCAAGCGCTTCGGTGACTTCGAGGCGATTGCCGGCCTCGATTTCTCGGTGCGCGCCGGCGAGTGCTTCGGACTGCTCGGCCCGAACGGAGCCGGCAAGAGCACGACGCTGAAGGCGGTGCTCGGTCTGGTCGAGCCGTCGGCCGGCACGATCGAGCTGCTCGGCCTTCCCGTGCCCGCGCGTGCCCGCCAGGCGCGCGCGCGTGTGGGTGTCGTGCCGCAGAGCGACTCGCTCGATCCCGATTTCACCGTCGCCGAGAACCTGCTCGTCTTCGGGCGCTATTTCGGCCTGTCGCATCGCGCGGTCGCGCAGCGGCTCGACGAGCTGCTCGCCTTCGCCGGCCTGGCCCACAAGCGCGATGCGCGCATCGACGAGCTCTCGGGCGGGATGCGCCGGCGCCTGACGCTGGCGCGCGCGCTGGTCAACGATCCCGAAGTGCTGTTCCTCGACGAGCCGACGACCGGGCTCGATCCGCAGGCGCGCCACCTGATGTGGGACCGCCTGAAGCAGCTCACGACGCGCGGCAAGACGATCGTGCTGACGACGCACTTCATGGAGGAAGCCGAGCGGCTGTGCCATCGCCTCGCGATCATCGATCACGGCAGGCTGATCGCGCTCGATTCGCCAAGGGCGCTGATCCGCAGCCGCATCGAGCCGCAGGTGATCGAGGTCACCGGCGACGGCGTCGCACGCTGGGCACGCGAGTCGGCGCCGCGCTTCGCGAAGCGCGTCGAACTGGTCGGCGAGACGGCGTTCTTGTACTGCGGCGACCTCGACAGCGCGCAGCGCGCCTGCGCCGACGCCGCCGCGGCGACACCGCCCTTGCACACGCTGCAGAGACCGGCCAACCTCGAGGACGTCTTCCTCAAGCTCACCGGCCGCGACCTGCGCGACTGACGCGAGGCGTATTCGAACGCCTGCGCACCGCGGTCGCCTGCCGTTCGAGCGGTGGTGATGGCGTTCGGAAGGTAGTTATGCTTGGACGAGCGAGGAGAGCCGTGCGTGGTGAGCCGTCCTGCAATGCGTACGAGCACCGACGACCCTCCCGGCAAAGGCGCGAGCCGTCCGCCCCGGGGCGGACGGCTCGCGCCTTTGCACGCGCCCACCGCTCGTGTGCGATCGTCCCGAATGCCACCCACATGAACGCCTACGCCCTCCCGCGCTTCTCCCTGCGCTTCGTCCCCGTCTTCCGCCGCAACCTGCTCGTCTGGCGCAAGCTCGCCTTCGCCAGCATCATCGGCAACGTCGCCGATCCGCTGATCATCCTGGTCGCCTTCGGCTACGGCCTGGGTAGCCTGCTCGAGCGTGTTGAGGGCGTGCCGTACATCGTCTATCTCGCCGCCGGCTCGATGTGCATGAGCACGATGATGGCGGCTAGCTTCGAGTCGCTGTACTCCGCGTTCTCGCGCATGCACGTGCAGCGCACGTGGGAGTCGCTGATGAACGCGCCGCTGGAGCTCGACGACATCGTGATCGCCGAATGGGCCTGGGCGGGCGCCAAGGCGGTGCTGTCGGGATTCGCGATCCTCGTCGTCGTCTGGGTGCTCGACATCTCGCGCGCTCCCACGCTGCCGCTGACGCTGTTCGTCGTCGTGCTCACCGGCCTGTGCTTCAGCGCGATCGGCCTGTGCGTGAACGCGCTGGCGCGCGGTTACGACTTCTTCACGTTCTATTTCACGCTCTTCATCACGCCGCTCACCTTCCTCTCCGGCGTCTACTTCCCGATGGACCGGCTGCCCGATTGGCTGGCCGCGATCGCGCACGTGCTGCCGCTCGCGCCCGCGGTCGAGCTCGTCCGGCCGCTCGTGCTCGGCAGCCTGCCGAGCGAACCCTTCGTTCCGCTGGCGACGCTCGTCGGCTACACCGCGGCGGCGCTGTACATCGCATTGGTGCTCACGCGCCGGCGCTACGCGAGGTGAACATCGTGACATCCCCCGCAACCGAGCTGCGGCTCGTCGTCTCGAACGTTCCCGACGACGCCGCCGCCTCGACGATCGCGCGTGCGCTCGTCGACGAGTGCCTGGCGGCCTGCGTCAACGTGCTCGGCGCCTGCCGCTCGGTCTACCGATGGCAGGGCGCGGTCGAGAGCGCCGACGAGATCACGCTGCTCGTGAAGACGACCCGTGCGCGGCACGACGAATGCGTGCGCCGTCTCGCCGCGCTGCATCCGTACGACGTGCCCGAGATCGTCACGCTCGCGCCGGAGGCCGTCTGGCCGTCGTACGCGCAATGGGCGATCGACGAGACCGCGCCTTCGGCCGGAGCCTGATGCGCCGCAGCGAGGGCCGTGCGCGCGGCACGAGTGCGAAAGGGGTGCGGGAGCGCCCGAAAGCGCCCCGCCGGCGGTCCCGTCGCCGGTCCTTCGCCGCGTGCGCCTCGACGGCGGCGACGATCGGCATGGCACGGCGCCGAAAGCGCGTCAGCGAGTCTCGCGCAGCCAGCGTGCGACGTCGGCCGCGAAATAGGTGAGGATGCCGTCGGCGCCGGCGCGGCGCATCGCGAGCAGCGACTCGAGGACGACGGTCCGTTCGTCGAGCCAGCCGTTGGCCGCCGCCGCCTTCAGCATCGCGTATTCGCCGCTCACCTGGTAGACGAAGGTCGGGCAGCGAAACTCGTCCTTCACGCGGCGCACGATGTCGAGATACGGCATGCCGGGCTTGACCATCACCATGTCGGCGCCCTCGGCGAGGTCGAGCGCGACTTCGCGCAGCGCTTCGTCGGAGTTGGCCGGATCCATCTGGTAGGTCTTCTTGTCGCCCTTGCCGAGGTTGCCGGCCGAGCCGACCGCATCGCGGAACGGCCCGTAGAAGCCGGATGCGTATTTCGCCGAATACGCCATGATCCGGGTGTGGATGTGTCCGGCCTCCTCGAGCGCCGCGCGGATCGCGCCGATGCGTCCGTCCATCATGTCCGAGGGGGCGACGATGTCGACGCCGGCCTCGGCCTGCACCAGCGCCTGTCGGCGCAGGATCTCCACGGTGCGATCGTTGAGCACGTAGCCGTTCTCGTCGACGACGCCGTCCTGGCCGTGCGTGGTGTACGGGTCGAGCGCGACGTCGGTGAGCAGGCCCAGCTCGGGGAAGCGCTGCTTCAGCGCGCGCACCGCGCGCGGCACCAGTCCGTCGGGGTCGGTGGCCGCCGCACCATCGGCGCTCTTGGCCGACGGCTCGATCACCGGGAAGAGCGCGAGCACGGGGATGCCGAGCTGCAGGCACTGCTCGGCGATGGCCGGCAGCCGGTCGACGCTCGATCGTTCGACGCCCGGCATCGAGGCGACCGCTTCGGTGCGCGATGCGCCGTCGAGCACGAAGATCGGGTAGATCAGGTCGTCGGCAGCCAGGCGATGCTCGCGCACCAGCCGCCGGGAGAAGTCGTCGCGCCGCAGCCGGCGCATCCGAACGTGCGGAAATCCGCCGCGCGTCGAGTCGTAGGTCATGTCGTCTCTCCGTGCCGCAACCAGCCGGCGATGATCTCGCGCGCTTCGTCGATGCCGATGCGCCGGATCGCGGAAAACGATAGCAGAGTGAGCGGGTTGGTCCTTCCGGTTTCGCGCAGCGCCGCCTCCAGCTCGCGCATCGCGGCCGCGCGCTGCTCGTTGCCGAGCTTGTCGGCCTTGCTCGCGAGCACCAGGATCGGCACGTGCGGCGGGATCCAGTCCAGGAGCGTCCGATCGAGCGCGGTCAGCCCGCGCCGGATGTCGAGCACGAGCACGACGCCCGCGAGCGTGCGTCGCTGGGCCAGGTAGCGTCCGGCAAGCTGGTCCCAGCCGCGCTTGACCTCGAGCGGCGCGGCCGCGTAGCCGTAGCCCGGCGTGTCGACCAGCCAGGCGAGCGGCTCGGCATTCGCCGGGCCGAGCGCGAAGTAGTTCAGCGCCTGCGTGCGTCCGGGGGTCTTGCTGGCGAAGGCGAGCCGCCGCTGTCCGCACAGCGCATTGATCGCCGACGACTTGCCGGCGTTCGAGCGGCCGACGAAGGCCACCTCGGCGAGATGCGGCTCGGGCAGTTGGGAGAGGCGGGCGACGGTGGTTGCGAACCGCGCGGTCGACAGTGCGGGAACCACGACGCGAGGAACCTCTACGAAATCGGGGCCTATTGTACAATCGCAGGCTTTGTCGGACCCGAGTGCGGGTCCGTCGATTCTGCGGATCCGTCCCATGTTCCGAACGAGAATTCCGGGCGCCGTCGCCATCGGTTCGGCCGGGCTCGCGGTCGTCGCGGCCGTGGCCTTCGTTCCCATCGCATCGGCGCAGGGGTCTGCGCCCGCCGAGCCGGCGAAGGTCGATCTCCAACGCGGCGCGCAGATCGCGCAGGAGGTCTGTGCGGCGTGCCACGGCGCCGACGGCAACAGTCCGTTGCCGGAGAATCCCAAGCTGGCGGCCCAGCATCCCGGCTACCTTGCCAAGCAGCTGAACGATTTCAAGCCGCAGGAAGGTGCGGAACAGGCGCTGCGTCCGAGCGCGATCATGGCGGGTTTCGCCGCGATGCTCTCGCCGGAGGACATCCGCAACGTCGCCGCGCATTTCGGCGCGCAGTCGCTCACGCCGGCGGTCGCCACCGACGCCGAGCTCGCGAAGATCGGGCAGAACATCTACCGCGTCGGCCTCGCTGCCAAGGGCGTTCCGGCCTGCGCCGGTTGCCACAGCCCGAACGGTGCCGGCATTCCGTCGCTGTACCCGCGGCTGCAGGGCCAGTTCGCCCAGTACGCCGAGGCGGAGCTGATGAAGTTCCGCAGCGGCGAGCGGGCGAACAGCGAGGAGATGCGCACGATCGCCGAGCGTCTGTCCGACCGCGAGATCAAGGCCGTCGCGCAGTACATGTCGGGCCTGCGCTGAGCGGCACTGCCGTGTGCCCCGCCGCGGCGGCGGGGTCGTCGCGCGTCGAGGGGTAAGCTGAGAGCTGTCCGGCCGGCGCTCGCCGGCCGTCCCGGTGCGGTTCCTCCCGCCGCCTGCACGCGGTAAGTTCGACGGTCGCGGGTGCGACCCACCGGTTCGCGAGGAGCCGGTCATGCAGATCCGCATTGCGCATCCCGCCCACCCGAAGCCCGGCGAAATCACGCCGCCGCAGGTCTACCAGCGCGTTCGCGAGCAGCAGCGTGCGCAGCGGCGCGCGCTGCTGGGCGCCGCGGCCGGTGCGGCGCTCGCGCCGCTCGTCGCGTCTTCGTTCGCGCCCCTGGCGCGGGCCGCTGCCGCCGGCGTCGACGACCCGGCGCCGAAGCTCGAGGCGAGGCCCAGCCGGTTCTCGACGATGGAGCGGGCCACGCCGTATGAGGACGTGACCGGCTACAACAATTTCTACGAGTTCGGCACCGACAAGTCCGATCCCGCGCGCTACGCGAAATCGCTGCGCGTGCAGCCGTGGACCGTGTCGGTCGAAGGCGCGGTGGCCAGGCCGCGGCGCTTCGACGTCGACGAGCTGCGGCGGCTCGCGCCCCTGGAGGAGCGCATCTATCGGCTGCGCTGCGTCGAGGGCTGGTCGATGGTCATCCCGTGGATCGGCTATTCGTTCGTCGAACTGATGAAGCACGTCGAGCCGACGGGGGACGCGAAGTTCGTCGAGTTCGTCACGCTCGCCGATCCGAAGCAGATGCCCGGCGTGCGCTCCTCGGTGCTCGCGTGGCCGTACACCGAAGGGTTGCGCATCGACGAAGCCGCGCATCCGCTGACGCTGCTCACCTTCGGCCTGTACGGCGAGGTGCTGCCGAAGCAGAACGGTGCGCCGCTGCGGATCGTCGTCCCGTGGAAATACGGCTTCAAAAGCGCGAAATCGCTGGTGGCGATCCGCTTCGTCGAGCGCCAGCCGGTGAACAGCTGGCAGCGGGCCGCACCGCACGAGTACGGCTTCTACGCGAACGTGAATCCCGACGTCGACCACCCCCGCTGGTCGCAGGCGATGGAACGCCGGATCGGCGAGGGCGGCCTGTTCGCACGGCGCCAGCCGACGAAGCCATTCAACGGCTACGGCGACCTCGTCGCGTCGCTGTACACCGGAATGGATCTGCGCAAGGAGTATTGACCTGGCCGCCGCCTCTCGAACGCAAGCCGGGCAGGGTGCCGCGCCGCTCCGCCCTGCGGGCGGTGCGCGGCGCATCCGGATGCTGCGGGCGGTGGTGTTCGCGTTGGCGCTCGTTCCGCTCGTGCGCCTGTTCGTGCTGGGCGCGTACGACGCGCTGACCGCCAATCCGGCGGAGTTCGTGCAGCGATCCACCGGCACCTGGACGCTGGCGATGCTGTGCATCACGTTGGCCGTCACGCCGCTGCGCCGGCTCACCGGGTGGAACGTGCTCGCGCGGCTGCGCCGCATGCTCGGCCTGTTCGCGTTCTGCTACGCGTGCCTGCACCTGCTCACGTACGTGTGGCTCGACCAGTGGTTCGACTGGCACGCGATCGTCGACGACGTGCTCGAGCGTCCGTTCATCACGGTCGGGTTCACGGCGTTCGTGCTGATGATCCCGTTGGCGGCGACGTCGACCAACGCGATGATGCGCCGGCTCGGGCGTCGCTGGCAGGAGCTGCATCGCCTCGTCTACGCGATCGCGGTGCTCGCGATCCTGCATTACTGGTGGCACAAGGCGGGCAAGAACGATTTCTCGGCGCCGCTCGCATGGGCGCTCGTCGTCGGCGGACTGCTGGCGCTGCGCCTGACCTGGCACTGGGCCCGTCCGGCACGGGCGCAGGGCGGCGCGGCCTACGCTACGGCAGCCGCCGCTCGAGCGCGAACAGCGACTCCACGGTCTCGCGCTCGCGGATGACGTGCGCCCGTGCGCCGTCGACGAGCACCTCGACTGCGCGCGGACGCGTGTTGTAGTTTGACGCCATCGCCATGCCGTAGGCGCCCGCGGAGGCGATCGCCAGCAGGTCGCCCTCGGCGATCGCGAGCGCACGGTCGCGCGCGAGCCAGTCGCCCGATTCGCACACCGGTCCGACGACGTCGTAGCGCTGCGCGGGCAGCTCGGCGCGTCGCTGCAGCGGCAGTACCCCGTGATAGGCGTCGTACAGCGCCGGACGCATCAGGTCGTTCATCGCTGCGTCGACGACGGCGAAGTGCCGCTCGCCGTTGCGTTTCAGGTACTCGACTCGCGTGAGCAGCATGCCCGCATTGCCGACGATCGAACGGCCGAATTCGAAGAGCAGCGCGTAGCGCGCGCCGCGCGGATGGCGGTCGAGACGCTCGAACAGCGCCCCGAGCAGCGTCCGCGGCTCGGGCGGAGTCTCGTCGCGGTAGCGGATGCCGAGCCCTCCGCCGAAATCGATGTGCCGCAGCTCGATGCCTTCGGCGTGCAGCGCGTCGACGAGCTCGAGCAGCTTGTCGGCCGCGGCGAGGTACGGCTCGACCGACGTGATCTGCGATCCGATATGGCAGTCGATGCCGATCGGCTCGACGTGCGCCAGGCGCGCCGCGCGCCGATAGACGTCGAGCGCATCGTCGTGCGCGATGCCGAACTTGCTCTCGCGCAATCCGGTGGAGATGTACGGATGCGTGCGCGCATCGACGTCGGGGTTCACGCGCAGCGACACCGGTGCGCGCCGCCCCATCGATGCGGCGACGCGGTCGATGCGCAGCAGTTCGCTCTCCGACTCGACGTTGAAGCATCGCACGCCCGCCTCCAGCGCGAGGCGCATCTCGGCTTCGCTCTTGCCGACCCCCGAGAAGACGACCTTCGACGGATCGCCGCCGGCGGCGATCACCCGGCGCAGCTCGCCGCCCGAGACGATGTCGAAGCCGGCGCCGGCGCGCGCGAGCAGCTCGATGATCGCGAGATTCGAGTTCGCCTTCAGGGCGTAGCAGACGAGCACGTCGCGCCCGCGCGCGGCATCGGTGAACGACGCGAAGGCCGACTCGATCGCCGCGCGCGAGTAGACGTAGGCCGGCGTTCCGTGCGTACGGGCGATCGACGCGAGCTCGACCTCCTCGGCGTGCAGCGAATCGTTGCGGTACTGGAACGGTGCTTCGGGTTTCATCGGGTCGGCTCGTCGGCTTCGGGCTGCGGGGCGGGGCGCCTGCGGCGTGGCGGCGGCGCGTTCTCGGGCAGGTAGAGCGGACCGCGCTGGCCGCACCCGCCCGTGAGCAGCGCCGCGGCGCAGGCCAGCAGCGCGGCGCGCCGCGGCGGGATCGGCCGGGCGGGCGACGGCGCCGCGAGCGACGTGCGCACCGTCGCGGGGACGTCCGGAACGGGCGCGCGCACCGTCGTCGGCACGTTCAGAAGACCTGGTCTCGGATGTGGTCGGCCTCGGCGCCCGCCGCGACGCCTTCCTCGGCGACGCCGAGCGAGGCGACGCCCTGGCCGGGGCGCGTCTCCGACAGATAGTAGTACCCGTCGATGCGCACGACGCCCTCGGGCGGCGTTCGCGGCTCCTCGGGCACGCCCTTGAGCGCCGTCGCCATGTAGTCGATCCAGATCGGCAGCGCGAGGCCGCCGCCGGTCTCACGGTCGCCGAGCTTGCGCGGCTGGTCGAAGCCCACCCACGCGACGGCGGCGAGCGAAGGCTGGTAGCCGGCGAACCACGCGTCGACCGAATCGTTCGTCGTGCCCGTCTTGCCGGCGAGGTCGCTGCGCTTGAGCGTCTTCGCACGCGTCGCGGTGCCGACGCGCACGACCTCGCGCAACATCGAGTCCATCAGGAACGCGTTGCGCGCGTCGATCACGCGCAACGCTTCGTCGCCGGCGCGGGCGGGCCGGGCGCTGGCGAGCAGGCGGCCCTGCGAGTCGGTGATGCGCGAGATGATGTAGGGCGAGACCCGGTAGCCGCCGTTGGCGAACACCGAGATCGCCTCGACCATCCGCCACGGAGTGACCGATCCGGCGCCCAGCGCCATCGTCAGGAACGCCGGGTGCCGCTCGGGATCGAAGCCGAAGCGCGAGACGTAGTCCTGTGCGTATTGCGGCCCGATCGCGTCGAGGATGCGCACCGAGACCATGTTCTTCGACTTCGCCAGTCCGGTCTGCAACGGGATCGGTCCCTCGTACTTGCCGTCGTAGTTCTTCGGGTCCCAGAGCTGGCCGCCGGTGCGCGCCGGGTCGATGAGCACCGGCGCGTCGTTGACGATCGTCGAGGTCATGAAGCCTTTCTCGAGCGCCGCGGAATAGATGAACGGCTTGAAGCTCGAGCCGGGCTGGCGCCACGCCTGCACGACCCGGTTGAAGCGGTTGCGTGCGAAGTCGAAGCCGCCCACCAGCGCGCGCACCGCGCCGTCGTGCGTGTCCATCGAGACCAGCGCCGCCTGGACCTCGGGCAGCTGCGAGATGCGGTATCCGTCGCCGTCGCGCGAGATGCGGATGACCGCGCCGCGCACGAGACGCCGCGCCGCGCTCGCGCGCGGACTCAGCGCCGCGGCCGCGAACTTCAGTCCGGCGCCGGTGATCTCGATCGGATTGCCGTCGCCGCGCGAGACGACGACGCGCTTCGGACCGGCCTCGAGCACCACCGCGGACAGGAAGCGGCCGATGTCGGCATCGTCGCCCAGCGCCGCATCGATCGCGTCCTCGGCGGCCTGCGGATCGTCGGGCAGCGGGATCACGCGCTCCGGTCCGCGGAAGCCGTGTCGACGGTCGTATTCGAGGACGCCCTTCTCCAGCGCGGCATTCGCCGCCGCCTGGTGCGCCGGGTCGATCGTCGTGTAGATCTTCAGTCCCGCCGTGTAGATGTCCTCGCGATACAGATCGAAAGCGAGCTGGCGGGCGAGCTCCGCGACGTACGGCGCCTCGACGGGATAGTCGACGCGCGCCGGCGAGAACACGAGCCGCTCGGTCATCGCCGCCTCGTACTCGGCCTGCGTGAGAAAGCCGGCATCGCGCATCCGCCCGAGGATGTAGCGCTGACGCTCGATGGCGCGCGCCGGGTTGACCATCGGGTTGAAGCGCGACGGCGCCTTCGGCAGGCCGGCGAGCACCGCCGCCTCGGCCGCGCTCAGTTGCGACAGCGGCTTGTCGAAATAGGTGCGTGCGGCCGCGGCGAAGCCGTAGGAGCGTTTCCCGAGATAGATCTGGTTCAGGTACAGCTCGAAGATCTGTTCCTTGCTGAGCGTGTCCTCGATGCGCAGCGCGAGCAGGATCTCGACGATCTTGCGGGTGTACGTCCGTTCGTTCGACAGGAAGAACTCGCGCGCGAGCTGCATCGTGATCGTGCTCGCGCCCTGCTCGGTGCCGCCGGCGAACAGGTTCGCCAGCGCGGCGCGCGCCACGCCGATCGGGTCGACGCCGACGTGCTCGAAGAAGCGCGTGTCCTCGGCGGCGAGCACGGCCTTCTTCATCACGTCGGGAACGTCCTCGATGCGCACGAAGGTGCGTCGCTCCTCGCCGAACTCCCCGATGAGCTGGCCGTCGGCCGTGTAGACCCGTAACGGGATGCGCGGCCGGTAATCGAGCATCGCGTCGAGCGACGGCAGCCGGTCGTTGAGCAGCAGCAGCGAGAACACGCCGAGCAGTGCGCCGGACACCGCGAGCACCAGCGGAATCGCAACGACCGCCAGCGCGACCCGCAGCCACGGCGACTTCTTCGGGGGGGACTTCGGCCGGGGCCTACGAGCCTTGCGTTCGGGCATTACGGGCGGGTGCCGCTGAAACTGTTGCGAATTTTATACGCATCGAAGAGCCGCGGTTCCGTGCCGCGCGCGCCCTTCCGAATGCCGTCGATCGGTGCTCGCACAGCAACGCTGCCCAGCGGTCGGTGACGTACGACCGATGGTCGCGGCGCGCTGCGAACAACCGCACAAAACGCTTTACAGTAAATCGAGCTCGTCGACAGCATCTCGAGCGATTTCTGAATAACAAGCGCAAGTCCTTAAGTCTACGGGACTTTTTGAAGCGAGACGCCAATGGCGATAGCGCTCACGAATCTGTTCCGCCGAAGTTCGCCGCCGCTGGTCGGCATCGACCTGAGCGCCTCCAGCGTCAAGGTCGTCGAGCTGGCCAAGGGTCAGCGCACGCCGATGCGCCTGGAACGCTATGCGATCGAGCCGATCGAGCGCGGCGCGATCGTCGACGGCAACATCGAGAAGGCCGAGGCGGTGGCCGACGCGCTGGCGCGCGCGCTGCGCAAATGCAACAGTCGCGCCCGCGACGCCGCGCTCGCGCTGCCCGCCGGCTCGGTGATCACGAAGAAGATCCTGGTGCCCGCCGGCCTGCGCGAGGAGGACTACGAAGTGCAGGTCGAGGCCGAGGCGAGCCAGTACATCCCGTTCCCGATCGAGGAGGTGAACCTCGACTTCCAGCTGCTCGGGCCGGCCAAGGGCTCGGAGGACGAGGTCGAGATGCTGCTCGCCGCCTCGCGTAAGGAGAAGGTCGACGATCGCGTCGCCGTCGCCGAGATGGCCGGGCTGACTCCCGTCGTGATGGACGTCGAGAGCTATGCGCTGCGCTCGGCGGTCGATCACGTCACGCGCTTCCTGCCGAACAACGGCCAGGGGCAGATCATCGCCGTGTTCTCGATCGGCCAGACGACGACCTCGCTCGCTGTCGTGCTCAACGAGCAGACGGTGTTCGAGCGCGAGCAGACCTTCGGCGGGCAGCAGCTCACGCAGGACCTCGTCCGGCTCTACGGGCTCACGCCGGAGGAGGCCGAGCTGAAGAAGCGCACCGGCGACCTGCCGGACAACTACCAGCGCGACCTGCTGCAGCCGTTCATCGAGCAGGGCGCCACCGACATCGCGCGCGCGCTGCAGTTCTTCTTCACGTCGACGCCGTACACGCGCGTCGACCAGATCTACCTCGCCGGCGGCTCGTCGGTCGTGCCCGGGCTGGCCGACGCCGTGATGCAGCGCACGCAGGTGCCGACCGAGATCCTCAGCCCCTTCCAGGGGATGGAGGTGTCCGACGCGATCCGCGACCGGCAGCTGCGCGCCGATGCGCCGGCGCTGCTGGTGGCGACGGGTCTCGCGATGCGGAGGTTCGACGCATGATTCCGCGCATCAACCTCCTCCCCCACCGGGAGATGCGCCGCGAGCGGCGCAAGAAGGATTTCGTCGGGCTCGGGGTGCTCACCGCGCTGGTGGCGGGCGCCGGCTGCGTGCTCGTCGCCTTCGCCATCGACGGGCGCATCGACGAGCAGCGCGCGCGCAACGACTTCATACGCGCGGAGAACGCCAAGCTCGACGAGCAGATCAAGGAGATCGCGACGCTGCGCGCCGAGATCGAATCACTGCGCGCGCGGCAGGCGGCGGTCGAGAGCCTGCAGACCAACCGCACGATCCCCGTCCACCTGATGGACGAGCTCGTCAAGCATGTGCCCGACGGCCTGTACCTGAAGTCGATGCGCCAGGACGAGCGCAAGGTGACGCTGGTCGGCTACGCGCAGTCCAACGAGCGCGTCTCGGAGCTGCTGCGCAACCTGTCGAACCACACGCCGTGGCTCGAGCGCCCGGAGCTGGTCGAGATCAAGGCGGTTTCGCTGGGCGCGACGAAGGGGGCGGCGGCCGACACCGAACGGCGGTTGTTCGAGTTCTCGCTGAACGCGCTGGTCCGCTCCAACGACGCCGACACCACGCCGGAGACGCCCAGGGGCGTGGGCGGCCCGGTCGCGGCGAACACGGTGAGGTGAGCGCGATGTCCCGCTTCAATCCGTCGATCGACCTTTCCGCGATCAGCGCGCAGTTCCAGGGACTGCAGGGGCGCCATCCCGGCCTGTGGCCGATCGTGCCGCGCATCGCGCTGCTCGTCGGCATCGTCGCGGCGCTCGGCGTCGCGGCCTGGCTCGGCTACTGGCGTGGCCAGCTCGAGGAGCTCGATGCGCGCGTCGCCGAGGAGCAGCGTCTGAAGCAGGAGTTCGTCGACAAGACGCGCCAGGCGGTGAACCTCGAGTCGCTGCGCCAGCAGAGGGAGCAGGTGATGCAGTACGTCAGCCAGCTCGAGAAGCAGCTGCCGAGCAAAGCCGAGATGGACGCGCTGCTGTCCGACATCAACCAGGCCGGAATCGGCCGCGGGCTGCAGTTCGAGCTGTTCAAGCCCGGACAGGTCGTCGTGCGCGACTACTACGCGGAGCTGCCGATCGCGATCCGCGTCACCGGGACCTACCACGCCTTCGGCGCCTTCACCAGCGAGATCGCCAATCTCGCGCGCATCGTCACGCTGAACAACCTGCAGATCTCCCTGCCGTCGGAGCGCGGCGCACCGGCGGCGCAGGCGTCGGGCCCGCTGACGATGGAGGCGATCGCCAAGACCTTCCGTTATCTCGATCCCGAGGAGATCGCCGAGCAGCGGCGCAAGGCGGCCGAGGCGAAGGCGAAGAAGAAGTGAGGACGACGAACATGAAGCCGCTGCTTGCCGCGCTGGGCGTCCTGGCCGCCGCATCGCTCGCCGGCTGCGCGAACGACCAGGCCGAGCTGCGCCAGTGGATGCAGACGGTGCGCGCCGGCGTGAAGCCGGTGCACCATCCGATCAGCGAACCACGCCACTTCGAGCCGTATCGCTACGACAACGAGGGGCAGGTCGATCCGTTCTCGGTCGCCAAGCTGGGCGGCGCGTCGGCCGACGGCGGCGCCGTGGCGCGCGGCGGCCTCAAGCCCGACCTCAACCGCCGGCGCGAGGCACTCGAGAGCTACCCGCTCGATGCGATCCGCATGGTCGGCCATCTCGAGAACCGGCACGGCGCCTATGCGCTGCTGCAGGCCGAGAACCTCGTCTACCAGGCGCGCGTAGGCAACTACGCGGGACAGAACTTCGGAATGATCACGCGCATCAGCGAGACCGAGGTCAAGCTGAAGGAACTGGTCCAGGACGCCGTCGGCGACTGGGTCGAGCGCGAAACGACACTGCAGATC
>Ga0079224_100006776_pt1 | contig 15266 bp, 12 predicted proteins | sample Stecom2015_FD_80414 | JGI IMG/M metagenome (GOLD analysis project Ga0079224, IMG submission 80414) | Agricultural soil microbial communities from Utah to study Nitrogen management - Steer compost 2015 | ecosystem: Environmental > Terrestrial > Soil > Agricultural land | place: USA: Utah...
CCTTATGAATTTTACTGCCGCCTGCAAAAGCGCAAGACTGCTGATTCGTGGGGAAGCAGCCGGCAGGGCCATTCATGAATTTTTCGTCGCTTGCAAACCGCCTTTCGGGGCAGGCCGGTGGCACCTGGAACGTTCACTACGAGGCTGTCCGGCGCCAGAATGCCGGCGAGGACGTCATCCTGCTCACGGTGGGAACCCCCGATCAGCCCGCACCCTCCGCTGTCATAGAAGCCACCGCAGAGGCCCTGCGCCAGGGCCAGACCAAGTATGCGCCGATCCTCGGCACGCACGGACTTCGCGCCGCGCTGGCCCGACGGATGGAACGGCAGACCGGCACGCCCTGCACCCCCGGCAACATTGCCGTCACCGCCGGGGCACAGGGCGGCCTGTTTTTCGCGATGCTCGCCATGGCGCAGGCGGGAGACGAGGTACTCGTCCCGGAACCGATGTATGCCACCTATCCCGGCGTCGTGGCCGCAAGCGGCGCCTCGCTGGTTCCGGTACCCCTGCCGCCCGATACGGGTTTCCAGCTCGATGTCGACATCATTGCCCGGGCCATCACGCCGCGCACGCGCGTCATCTGGATCAACTCTCCGAACAATCCGACCGGGGCCGTCTATGACCGCGAGGCTGTAGCCGCCCTGGGCGAGATCTGCCGGAGGCACGGGATCTGGCTGCTCTCGGACGAAGTCTATGCCGACCTGTCCTTTGGCCGCGCGCATGCCAGCGCCTGGTCGCTGGCCGGACTTCCCACCCGCGTTGTGGTGAGCAGTCTGTCCAAATCGCATTCCATGCCGGGTTTCCGTCTGGGCTGGATCGTCGGTCCGGAGGAACTGATCCAGCGCCTGCAGGGAGTTCTTCTGGCAGGCCAGTATGGAGGCCCACCCTTCGTTCAGGCGGGCGCACTGACAGCGGTGACATCGGAATTTCCCGAAATCGCCGCGATGCGCGACACCTACGCGCATCGCGCGGCGATCCTCCGGGATGCCTTAAAGAATACACCGGGATGTCGCCCGCTGGCGCCCCAGGGCGGCATGTTCCTGCTCCTGGATGTGCGGGGTACCGGCCTGTCGGCTGGCGACTTCGCCGCAAAGCTGCTCGCGCGTGGCGGTGTGGCACTGCTTCCCTGTGACGGTTTCGGCACCAGTGCTACCGGACATGTCCGCATATCGCTCGGCGCGCCGGAAGGCACGTTGCGGGAGGCCGCACGCCGGATCGTTTCCTTCTGTAACTCTCTCCCCATCAGCAAACTGGCAGCAAATTCATGAACGGCGCCGAGGCCCTGGTCCGCACGCTGGTAGCAAACGGCGTGACCACCTGTTTCGCCAATCCCGGTACTTCGGAAATGCACTTCCTGGCGGCGCTCGACCGCGTATCGGGGATGCGGTCGATTCTGGTGCTGCACGAGAATGTCGCGACCGGTGCAGCGGATGGTTATGCCCGGATGACCGGCCAGCCGGCCTCAACCCTGCTGCATCTCGGTCCCGGTCTCGTCAACGGATTGTCCAATCTGCACAACGCCGGCCGCGCGGGCATGCCGGTGGTGAATATCGTCGGCGATCATGCCACCTTTCACCGCCGGTTTGACGCACCGCTCACCTCCGACATCGAAGGCGCCGCCCGTCCCTTCTGCTCATGGGTCCGTACCTCGGCTTCGGCAGAACAGGTGGCAGCGGACGGTGCCGCGGCGGTTGCCGCGGCCAGAACCCGTCCGGGAGGCGTTACCTGCCTCATCCTTCCTGCCGACACGGCCTGGAACGACATTGGCGATGACTTCACGCCTCCCGTGATTCCCCGGCCGGACGGTTACGCCGCGCTGGACGGCTCGGCAGTGGACACGGCCGCCGAAATGCTGCGCGATCCGGCCGGGACGGTCATCCTGCTGGCCGGTGAAGCGGTGCAGGAGCCGACTTTGGGGCTGGCAGGCCGGCTGGCGGCCGAAACCGGCGCCCGGCTGATGGCCCAGACCACCAATCCGAGGATCGAGCGCGGCGCCGGCAGGGTCGAGCCCGAGCGCCTGCCCTTCCCGATCGATCAGGCGATCGCCGCGCTGGCCGGCACCCGGCAACTCCTGCTCGTCGGTGCCAAGGCGCCCGTCGCCTTCTTTGCCTATCCGGACCGGCCCAGTGTCCTGACGCCGCCGGATTGCCGCATCCACTGCCTCAGCCGCGCCGATCAGAATCCGGAGGAAGCCATCCGCGCCGTCCTCAATGCGCTGGGGCTGGAAGCATCTCCCCTGCCGCAGGAACAGGGCCCGGCCCCCGAGCCCGCCACCGGCGCATTGTCTCTCGAAGCCCTGGGCCGCTCCATCGGCGCGCTTCTGCCCGAGGGGGCGATCGTCGTGGACGAGGCCCTCACCAGCGGCCGGAGCTTCACGCCCGCCACCCGCTTCGCCGCACCCCATGACTGGCTTCAGAATATGGGCGGCTCCATCGGCTACGGGCCACCACTGGCAACCGGCTGTGCGGTCGCGCAGCCCGGCAGGCGCGTGATCTGCCTCGAGGGCGACGGATCCGCGATGTACACGCTGCAGGCTTTGTGGACGCAGGCGCGCGAGCAGCTGGACGTCACCACCGTGGTCTTCGCCAACCGCTCCTATGCGATCCTGCGGCACGAACTGGCCAAGGTGGGCGCCGGCAATCCCGGGCCGGCGCTGCTCGACATGCTGAGCCTGGAGAACCCGACCCTCGACTGGGTGAAGCTGGCCCAGGGCATGGGCGTGGAAGCTGTCCGCGTGGACGACATGGCCGGCTTCAACACGGCCTTCCGCAGCGCGAACCGGCATGCCGGACCCATGCTGATCGAGGTCGTCCTGTGATGCCGCAGCACTGCGATGTCATCATCATCGGCGGCGGGATTGCCGGTGCGTCTCTCGCGTATTTCCTGGCCGGCGAGCGGCAGGTCGTGCTGCTCGAGCGCGAAAGCCATGTCGGCTACCACACCACGGGCCGCTCGGCCGCCGTCTACACGCCCGACCATGGCGCACCCCTCGTGCGTCAGCTCAGCCATGCCAGCTATGCGATGCTCAGCGATCCGCCCGCCGGCTTCACCGGGCAACCCCTGTTGAGCCGGCGCGGCCAGTTGCTGATCGCGAACCAGGAAGGTGAAGAACGGCTCCGGACCTATGCGCGGAATGTCGCCGAGCAGGGCGGGCGTCTGACCGGAATTCCCCTGTCCGATGCACGGAAACTGCTGCCCATTCTCCGCGAGGAGGCGCTGGCAGCGGCATTCCATGATCCGGATATCTGCGACATCGACGTCGACGCCCTGTATCAGGGATTTCTGCGCAGTGCCCGGTCCTGGGGGCTGAAGCTCGTCACCGATGCCGATGTCGTGGGCATCGATCCTGTCGGCAGCTCATGGCGCATCAGGACAAGCCAGGGCGAGTGGATCGCGCCGGTCGTAGTCAATGCCGCGGGGGCCTGGGCCGATGCCGTTGCAGCGATGGCTGGCCTGCCGCCGCTCGGCGTTGTTCCCAAACGCCGCACCATGGTGCTGGTCGATCCGCCGCCGGGCCATGACATCCATTCCTGGCCCCTGACGGTCGATTTCGCGACCGGCTTCTACATGAAGCCGGATGCGGGGCGGCTGCTCGCCTCCCCCATCGATGCGACGCCATCGGACCCCTGCGATGCGCAGCCCGAGGAGCTCGACATCGCGATCTGCATCGATCGCCTGCAGCAGATGCTGGACCTGCCCGTTCGGCGCGTCTTCAAGGCTTGGGCGGGCCTGCGGTCATTCCTGCCGGACGAGGAGCCTGTTGCGGGATTCGATTCCCGCGCCCCGGGCTTCTTCTGGCTGGCCGGGCAGGGCGGATTCGGAATCCAGACTGCGCCCGCGCTCGGCGCCGCCGCGGCCGCCATTCTGCTCGGCCGGGACCTGCCCGACTATCTCCTGGCGCACGGCATATCCGCCGAACGGCTCGGACCGGACCGGCTCCGTTCCATCAGACACGAGGCACCGGCAGCATGAGACTTTTCATCGGCGGCATCGCCACCGAGAGCAACACCTTCGCGCCATTGCCCACCGGATGGAAGGGCTTCGAGGAAGGTGGCATCTTCCGCGGCGACGCAACGCGACACGAGCCGCGACACTTCACCGCTCCGCTGCATGAATGGCGCCGGCTGGGCGAAGCGGACGGCCATGAGGTCCTTGAAGGCCTCATGGCGGCCGCGCAGCCGGCCGGCACGACGGTGCGCCCGGTATATGAAAGCCTGCGCGACGCGCTGGTGACGGATCTCCGCAATGCGATGCCCGTCGACGTCATCCTGCTCAACCTGCATGGCGCGATGGTGGCGCATGGCTATGACGATTGCGAAGGCGACCTCCTCGCGGCCCTGCGCGCAGTGGCCGGACCAGAAGTCATTATCGGCGCCGAACTCGACCTTCATTGCCACCTCACTTCTGCCATGCTGCAGCATGCGGATCTGCTGGTTGCCTACAAGGAGTATCCGCATGTCGACACGGTCGATCGGGCGCGGGAACTCTACAGGCTCGCGCTGGCGGCCGCGCGCGGCGAGATAAAGCCGGTCACCTCGGTCCATGACTGCCGGATGATCGGAGGCTGGCACACCACCCGGGAACCGATGGCCGGCTTCGTCCGGAAAATGCAGGCGCTGGAAGGCCGGGACGGCGTGCTCTCGGTCAGCTTCGGCCACGGATTCGCCTATGGCGATGTTGCCGATGTGGGCGCCAGAATTTGGGTCATAACCGACAATGATCCCGAAAGCGGGCGCGCGCTTGCCGCCCGGCTGGGCAAGGAACTCTTCGACATGCGGGACAGGACTCGCACCAGCCATCTCGGCGTCGATGACGCGCTCGACCGCGCGCTGTCCCTCGGGCAGGGCCCCGTCGTGCTGGCCGATACACTGGACAATCCCGGTGCCGGTGCGGCCGGGGACAGCACCTTCATTCTCCGCAGGATGCTGGAGCGCGGAATCCGGTCAGCCGTCTCTGGCCTCTACTGGGATCCGATCGCGGCGCAGATCTGCTCCGATGCCGGCGTCGGCGCCAGCCTGCGGCTGCGCCTCGGCGGCAAGCTCGGCCCGGCTTCGGGGATGCCGCTCGATGTCGTCGCGACAGTGAAAGCCGTTCGCGAGGAGCATTTCCAGACATCGATGGCCGGACAGCGAACCGCTCTCGGCACCAGCGTCCATATCGAGGTGGATGGCATCGACGTGGTGCTCATCACCCAGCGGAGCCAGACATTCCATCCCGATGCCTTCACCGGGCTGGGCATCGATCTCCTGTCCAAACAGATCGTCGTCGTGAAATCGATGCAGCATTTCCATCGCGGCTTCTCACCCATCGCGCGGGACATCCTCTATGTCCATACGGAAGGAGGTCTCGTGCATGACGGCGAGACATCCCCTTACACCAAGCGGGACGGCAACTACTGGCCGCGCGTGGCGGATCCATTCCCTTCTGCCGGAGGAGCAACCCCATGAACCCAGCCGCACATTTCTCGCAGACCTATCGGGAGGCCAGAAACCGGTTTCTCGAGGCCGCGACGCGACGCGGCGTTGCCGTCGAGACCCACATCCATCCGTATCGGGGTGCCGAAGGCGAGGAACTCGCCTCCGATGTCGCCCTGATCGGAGATCCCGGATGGAGCCGCGCGATCATCGCCAGTTCCGGCACCCACGGCGTCGAGGGTTTCTGCGGCAGCGGATGCCAGCTTGCCCTTTTGCAGGATGATGTCCTGCTGGGACAGCTGGAACGCAGGAAAGTCGCGGTCATTCTGATCCACGCGGTGAACCCCTTCGGGTTCTCCCATCTTCACCGGACCAATGAAGACAATGTGGATCTTAACCGGAACTTCCGCGACTTCTCGCAGCCTGCCCCCGTCAATGCTGTTTACGAACGGCTGCATCCGCTGCTGGTTCCCGCGGCATGGCCGCCCGATCCGAAGAACGAGGCTGCGCTGGCAGCCGCGCAGGCGGCGCTCGACGCGAACGAGCGGCGCTCCCTGACCGGCGGCCAGAGCGCGCATCCCGACGGCCTGTTCTATGCCGGACAGGAACCGGCGTGGAGCAACAAGACGGTGCGGCAGGTTCTGCGCCGTCACGCGGCCGGACGCCGGGCCGTCGCCTGGATCGATCTGCATACGGGCCTTGGCCCGTATGGGCATGGCGAGAAAATCTTTGCTGCTCTTGACCCGCAGATCACCGCCCGCGCCAAACGCTGGTGGGGAGAAGACCTCATCCTGTCCTCCGATCCGGATTCCGTTTCGCCCCGCACTCTGGGCTACATCACCCGCTCGGCCTACGAGGAATGCCCGGACGCCGCCGTCACCACCATGACGCTGGAATACGGAACGGTTCCGCAGACGCAGGTGCATGATGCCCTGCGGGCGGATGCCTGGCTGCGCAGCCATCCATCGGCACCGCCGTCACTCCGCGCCGACATCAAACGCGCGATCCGCGACGCCTTCTATTGCGACACGGACGCCTGGAAGGGAATGATCCTGGGCCAGTTCCGGGCCACGATGATCCAGACCATGAACGGCATCGCCGGTGATTTCGGGTCGTAATCTCGGGTGCGTTTGAGACTGCCGGGAATCGAGACCTCACCTGAAATTCTCATGACGCCAATACTGCCAATCCGCGTCAAACGGAGCGAATGGACCGAATCTCGCAAATCATCTGACCGGCATTTCCGTGTCAGCTTGTCTTTTGCAGATTGAATTACGCAAGCAGATTGGAATAGCGAGCGCCGCGACGTCAATCTTCCGGCGCAGCTACATCACGCCTTCCGGAAATCTCCCGGCTCTGCCGCCCAAGTTGCGCCAGATAGCCATCGTGGATGAGGGCGCCCTTCGCCTCAGTGCCATCATTGTAGCATACGATGACCCGTTCAGGCAGGCGTTCGGTTGGGTCGGAGGCCTTGAGGTAATCCCGGATTGCCGACCCGGTGCTCCGCGAATCCACATTCCGCGCGCCACGCTTGGCGAATGCATCGTCGATGTGGACAGTGCGGAAATCGATACTGTAGCGGCACAGGCCGCTGGTATTCGGCATCGTCTGATGGAGCTGCGCGCCGGAGAAGGCGATGATGCCACCTGGTTCCGGCAGATATGTCGTCGCAGGCCCCTGCACGTCACCGGGCACAATCATCTGCCGTGAGCCGATCTGCTTCGCCTGTTCGCCGCGCGCCACGTTCCATTCGTAGTAATTGTAAATCTCGCTGTTGTTCTCCACTGCCGTGTCGAACAGGTGTGGGTAAAACCCCATGGCATTCTCGGGTGTGATTTCGTGCAAAGGAATCCACCAGTTAACCTGGCAGAACGGGGCCGAGAACCACGTATCCCGATGCGGCGGGAATGCATAGGCGATACCGGTCGTCAGGAAATTGGACGGGTAAGCCGAGCGCAGCCGTGGCACATCGAAATAGGTTTCGTCGAGATTGCAGCCCAGTTCGGCGAGAAGCTGCGGAAGCAGTTCCTTGCAGCGCGGATGGTGAATGAAATACGGCTTCAGCTTCAGCAGGACTGCCGCGACCTCTTCTTTGGTCTTGTGATTGTGAACAGCGCGCGGATTGAGGCCGGAAAAGGCCTCGCGCAAAAGCTCCCAGGCAAATCCAATCAGCGCAAGCGAAGCCGGCGTTGCTGAATAGATGAAGATGTCGCCCGAATAGATTGCGGCGCGCCGCTCCTCATCACTCGCCTTTGCATCGAAGTAAACACCTATCTTGGCCATGGTATTTCCCTCAGCGTGCTGCGGAAAAGCAGGCCAAGCGCAATGACGGTCGTCAAGCGGCACTGCGCGCGCAGGATAAGCGCCTCGCCATTGTCACAGATGTGCCATTCGCAGCCCAGCCTCTGTCACTATGATCATGATCGTGGCGCCCGGTGGCCGCGTGGCAGCAGCACGATGCGGATGCCGCCTGTAACAGAGCGTTTCTTTCAGCTCGGCTCCGCTGCCGCTCTTGTTTTCGACTGCGCTCAAAACCTTCGGGACTATGCGAAGACCTTCTTCAGCAGATCGGTTGTCCTGGCGGCGGGATTGGTCCTGATGGCTGCCTCTTCGGTCCCGAGATAATGGAACAGTCCATCCAGCGCCTTCTGGACGGTATAGTCCGTCAGGTTCAGCGACTGGACTTCCTGGCCGGCCAGCGGGATGCCGCTGGCCCTTCCCTGCACCGCCTTGAACGACTGGACGGCCCCCACATCCGCAAGCGACCTGTCCACGACCGGCTTGAAGGCCGTGGTCAGATCGCCCGACGTCTGCTTCCGGAAATACTGGGTGGCCGCGTCGTTCGGACCGGACAGGATGGCCTTGGCGTCGGAGATGCTCATCTTCGATATGGCATTCCGGAAGATGTCGAGCGCCTTCGGCGCCGCCTGTTCGGCCGCCCGGTTCATCTTGAGTTGCAGGTCGCTCAGCATCCCGCCGGCGCCGACAGTCTTCAGGGCGCCTTCGAGCTTCTGGAGAGGGCCCGGAAGGGGAATGCGGATGGCCGGGTCTCCGTTGAAGCCGTCCACTTTTCCCGTGCGATCGACCACCCTTCTGGACGCGACGCTCAGGGCTTCCTTCAGGCCGGAGCCGATCTCCCCCTGGGAAAGGCCGCTGCCCGCGGATTTCGAGGAGCCGGAACTGCCTCCCGGTGCCTGTTTCAGGAGATTGCGGCCCTGCTCCAGCAATCCCTGGGCGCGGGCGGCACCCGGAACCAGCAGAGATGCTGTCAGGAGAACGGAACGGCGAGAAAATGTCCGCATGGTGGGTACTCCCTTCCGCGTGCGCCGCGCTCCGCCTGCACAGCAGGATCATGCCTCTGCCTGACGGAGCGATGCCGGACTCTGAAGATGGTCTGGCCGGGCCGAATGGCAACGGATCGGACTAAGCCTTGAACGACGCCGCGCGCGTCTTCACCGAGCGTCACGCGGTGGCCCGCGGCCGCATTCCGCTGCGACCGGGAATCTGCCAGCCGTCGACCAGCCGCTCCGCGGTCATCGATGCCTGCTGCCGTATCTCGGCGATCGCGGTGGTCTCAAGCAGCGTGCCCCTGAGAGCAGGCCCAAGGCCGTAAAGGCCGGGAACGATCCGGTCGCCGGATGCCAGAATCTCGCCTTCCGGAGTGGCATGGATGCCGATGCCGCAGGGCGAGGTTTGCACCATGCCATGCTGCTGCATCTGCTCCAGCAATCCGCCGGCCCAGTCATTGTCGGATTGCCGCGGCCCGGTGCAGTCGATGACCGCCGATGCCTGCATCTCGACAATGCCGCCCTGGCCCCGGATGACGGCGCGTGCCCGTATGCCATCACCGGTCAACGCGACGTCATTCAGCCGACCCTTCAGAACCCGGAGGATGCCGGCCGCGCGAAGGCCGGTGACGATCTGCGCCGTTTCCGGCGGCATACGGAAGCGATGGGCATCCCAGTATGGCCTGAGATGCCGCATGAACTGCCGCCGCGCTTCCGTCGGCAGGCTACACCAGAGCGCATTCGAATACGAGCGCAGATCCTCGAAGACGCCCTGCCATCTGTCCTGTCCGTGCAGTGCCACCGCATGGCGCAGCTGACGCAGCAGCGTGCTGAGAGGAAGAACGGACAGATCGGCCGACAGACCCGAGGGACGCGTTGGCTGCTCGCGCCGTTCCTCCGGAACGATGCCGTGGCGGGACAGAACAAGGATCTGCCCGCAATGGCCGAGCTGCCTCAGGGAAACCACCGTATCGGCCATGGTAAGGGCAGAACCGACGATCAGCACCGGCTGGTCGGGCGGAAGCGCACGAAGCCTGACAGGATCCCATGGATCATCGATCCAGCGACCTGCGGCGCGAAGCGCTGCCGCGCCGGGAACCTGCAACCGGTTCGGCGAGGGCGCGCCGATGGCCAGAACGACACTGTCGCAGAAGGATACCAGCCCGTCCCGGCTGGTGATCAGGAAGCCCGAAGCCGCCTCTTCGATCGACACGACCGGAGAGCGCTCATGCGTCACCGTCGCGTGAGGATTGCCGCGGCGCGCCTCGGCAAGCTCGAACCGGATGTAATGACCAAACAGGCGACGGGGCAGATAGGAATGAGAGTCTGCGTGCCTTGTGTCCGGCCAGCCCAGCGCCGGGCCATGGATCTTTGCCCATTGCCACCAGTGATCCGGATCCTCCTCGCGCAGGCTGGCCCGGGTTGCGATCACATTCAGCTGATGCCACGGTGCCGCCGCACCATAGGGCAGACCTGGGCCGATTTCCGGCTCGGGTTCATGGATGATGATTTCGCCGGCATTCTGCGATCGCAGAAGAGAGATGAGCATGGCTGCGCCGCTCAATCCTCCACCCACGATCGCGATTCTTCGGTGACGGCCGGTATGCATAACGTCCATCATGCCCGCCAGAACCGCCTGATAGAAGACCTAAATTTTTGCCTGGCGCGCGGAACCTTTTCGGCCGCTGCCGCGACGGCAGGACGGCGATGGCCATGATTCCGTCGGGAAAACCGCGGTGCGGCAGCAAATGCCCGCCATTGTCGGTGCCGATGCGAGCGCCGCAGCCGGCCGGTCTAGATTGCCAGATACTGCTGCCGCAGATCCGCGTCTTCGAGCACCTGCCGTGCCGTTCCCTGGAAAACCACCTCGCCCATGTCGAGAATAATCGCGCGGTCGGCGAGCTGCAGCGCGGCGATGGCATTCTGCTCGACGATGATGGTCGTGATGCCGAGCATCTTCACCCCTTCCAGGATGCGCTCGATCTCCTTCACGATCACCGGCGCCAGCCCTTCATAAGGCTCGTCCAGCAGCAGCAGCTTCAGGTCTCGGGCAAGCGCCCTGGCCACGGCCAGCATCTGCTGCTCGCCGCCCGACATCGTGGTCGCCTCCTGCCGGCGACGCTCGGCCAGGCGGGGGAAATGCTCGTAGATGCGCTCGAGCGGCCAGCCCTTCGGACCGGCGATCTGCGCCAGGATGAGATTCTCCTCCACCGTGAGGCCGGCGATGATCCGGCGATCCTCCGGCACGAGCGATACGCCCGCCTGCGCCGCCTGGAACGACGCCATCCTGTGCAGCGCATGGCCGTCCAGCCAGATCTCGCCCTGCCGCACGACCGGCTCGGCGGTCCGCGCGATGGAGCGCAGCGTCGACGTCTTGCCGGCGCCGTTACGGCCCAGCAGCGCCACGATCTCACCCTCCCGCACATCGAAGCTGACGCCCTGCACGATGTAGCTCTCGCCGTAATAGGAATGCACGTTGCGTACCGACAGGAAGGATGCCGCGGCGGCGGCCGGCGCGGAGGGGCGTTCGATTGTCGTGGCCGTTGTCGTCACAGATGCGCTCCCCCGAGATAGGCTTCCTGCACCACCGGGTTGCCCCGGACCTCGTCCGGGCTGCCCTCAGCGATGATCGCGCCCTGGGCCAGGACGCTGATGCGGTCGGCAAGGCTGAACACCACATGCATGTCATGCTCGATGACGATCTTGGTCATCCCGCGTCCCTTGATCCGCTGCAGCAGCTCGATGGTGCGGTTGGTATCATGCCGGGACATGCCGGCGGTCGGCTCGTCCAGCAGCAGCAGCTTCGGCTTCTGGATCAGGCACATCGCCAGCTCGAGACGACGCTTGTCGCCGCGCGACAGGCTGCCGGCAAGGTGATTGCGGAGATCGTGGAGGCCGAGGTCCTGCAGGACATCCTCGGCCTCATCCCGCAACTCCGCCTCGCTGCGCAGGTCGATTGCGGCATTGAAGCGGAAGGCGCCGTCGCGGCGCGCGAAGGCGGGCACCATCACATTCTGCAGCAGGGTGAGATCGGGGAAGATCTCCGGAGTCTGGAAGACCCGGGCCACGCCGGCCTGGTTGATCTGGTGCGGCTTCTTGCCCGTCAGCACCTGGCCATCGAAGATGACCGAGCCGCTGTCGGGGATGATCCGCCCGACGCAGACATTCAGCAGCGTCGACTTGCCGGCGCCGTTGGGACCGATGATGGCATGCGTCTTGCCGCTTTCGATCTGCAGATTGATGTCACTCAGCGCCCGCAGGCCGCCGAAGGATTTCTGCACATCGCTGACATTCAGGACAACATTGCTCATGGGGACACCTAATCGGCAGCGTAGGAGCGTTCGGGGGCCGGGGTCGGTGCGGGCGCCGGAGCCGGAACCGGAGCCGGTGCTGCCGCCGCAGATCGGCGCAGAACCAGACCCCGCAGCCGGCGGATCCCCTCCATCAGGCCGCCCGGCATGAAGATGACGATCAGCATGAACATCACGCCGAGCGTGAGGTGCCAGCCCTCGCCGACGAACTCGCCCAGTACGGCCACCGCCGCCTTCTCGAGCGGATCGGGAAGGAAGGCGAAGATCTCATGCAGAGAGGCGTCGTTGTATGCCGAGAAGATATTCTCGAAATACTTGATCAGGGCGGCGCCGAGGATCGGCCCGACGAGAGTGCCGGTGCCGCCGAGAATGGTCATCAGCACGACCTCGCCCGATGCGGTCCACTGCATGCGTTCGGCGCCCGCCAGCGGATCGGTCACCGCCATCAGGCTGCCGGCCAGACCGGCATACATGCCGGAAATGATGAAGGCGGTGAGCGTGTAGGGCCGGGTGTTGAAGCCGGTATAGTTCATCCGGACTTGGTTGGACTTGATCGCCCGCAGCATCATCCCGAAGGGCGACCGGTAGATGCGCATGGACACGGCGAAGGCAATGATCAGCACTGCCGCGCAGAAATAGAATCCGGCATAGCCGGTCATCTCGATGCCGAACAGCTCTGGCCAGGGCAGCCCGGATCCGGATTCGGCGGCGGGATCGAGGATGCGGGGATCCTGCTGGGAAAGCTGCAGGCCGGTCTCGCCGTTGGTGATCGGCGTCAGCACCGAATAGGCGAGGTTATAACACATCTGGGCGAAGGCCAGCGTGAGGATCGAGAAATAGATCCCCGAGCGCCGGAGGCTGACATAGCCGATCAGCGCGGCAAAGACCCCGCCCACCAGGGTGCCGATCAGGACCGCCGGCACCACGTTCATGGTGAACAGCTTGAACGACCACACGGCCGCATAGGAGCCGACGCCCAGGAAGGCCGCGTGACCGAAGGAGAGATAGCCGGTCAGGCCGAACAGGATGTTGAACCCGACGGCGAAGATTCCGTAGATGGCGAATTTCTGCAGCAGGTCCGGATAGGCGCCACCGAAGGGCTGCATCCACAGCGGCATGGCCAGCACCGCCGCGGCAAAGCCCAGCAGCAGAACGAGATCGTTGCGGGGGGATGGGCTTTCCATGTCAGGTCTCCATGACGCCGCGACGCCCGAACAGGCCGCGCGGCCGCAGCAGCAGGATCGCGACGGCAACCGCATAGATGATGATCTGGTCGATGCCCGGCAGCAGCGCCTTGATCTGGTTCATCGAGGCGAAGGATTGCAGGATGCCGAGCAGGAAGCCGGCGGCCACCGCGCCGCCCAGCGATCCCATGCCGCCGACGACAACCACGACGAAGGAGAGCACCAGGAAGTCCATGCCCATGTGGTAGTCGGGCGGCAGCACCGGCGTGTACATCACGCCGGCAAGTCCGGCGACCACGGCGGCGATGCCGAAGACGACGGTGAAGCGCCGCTCGATGTTAATGCCGAGCAGGCCGACCGTTTCCCGGTCCTGCATGCCGGCCCGCACCACCATGCCGTAGGTCGTGAACTGCAGGAACGAAAAGACCAGACCGATGACGATCAGCGAGAAAGCCAGATAGACCAGGCGCCACCACGGGTAGACGATCGCTCCGGGGTCGAAGCCGATCCATGCGCCGAGATCGGCGCTGCCGGTGAAGATGGCGGGCGGCGGCAGTGGAATCGGATTGGCGCCGAAGAAGGACTTGACGATCTCCTGCAGCACGATGGCCAAGCCGAAGGTGACCAGAATCTGCTCCGCATGGGGCCGCTTGTAGAAATACCGGATCAGGCCGCGCTCCATTGCCAGCCCGAGCAGCAGCATGACCGGAATGGCGAGCAGGATGGCCAGCGGGACGGCGAAGTCGATGATCGCGAGACCCAGATCCCCGAACCAGATTTCGAGATAGGGCTGTTCCTTGTAGGCGTCGAAGAAGGTGACGTTCGGATCCTTGATCTTGACCGAAAGCGTCAGAAGCTTCTGGAACGTGACGGCGCAGAAGGCGCCGAGCATGAAGATGGCGCCGTGGGCGAAATTCACCACGCCCAGCGTGCCGAAAACCAGCGTCAGGCCGAGGGCGATCAGCGCATAGGCGCCGCCCTTGTCGAGGCCGTTCAGAATCTGCAGAAGAATCTCGTCCATGTCCGCAACGGGTTCCAGTGATCGGACGGCAGAACGGCCGGCCGCCGGGGCAGTGGCGGCCGGCCGGAACGACGGCAGGATCAGACCTTGTAGGGCCCGAGATCGCCGCCGAAGATCTTGGCGTCGTATTCGACCGCGTTGCGCGGAACCTGCTTGACCAGTTTCAGGATGTCGAACTGGCTGGAGGGATTCTTGTTGCCCTCCATCACATAGACGTCCTTGAAGCACTGATGGTCGTCGGCGCGATACTCGGTCGGACCGTTGCCGGTGCCGTCGAACTTGAAACCTTCCAGCGCCTTGATGACTTCCGGCGGATAGAAGGTGCCGGCCCTCTCGCAGGCATCGGCGTAGAGCAGCGCCTGGACGTAGCAGGTATGGGCGGCCTGCGACGGCGGGAAGCCGTATTCGTTGCCGAAGGACTTGACGAAGTTCTTGGTCGCCTCGTCCTGCAGGGTCCAGTGCCAGTTGGTGGTGCCGAGGATGCCCTGGATGTTCTTGCCGGCACCCTGGGCCATCAGGCGCGAGTAGAGCGGAACGACGATCTCGAAATTCTTTCCGTTGACCTGCTTGTCGCGCAGGCCGAACTGCACGGCCTGGGTCAGGGAGTTGACCATGTCCTTGCCGTAATGGTTCAGGATCAGGACGTCGGCGCCGGAATTGAGCACCGGCGTGATGTACTGCGAGAAGTCACCGATGCCGAGCGGCGTGCGAACCGCCTTCACGGTCTGCCAGCCGATCTTCTCGGTGGCGTTGATGAGCGACTCCTCCTGGGTCCAGCCCCAGGTGTAGTCGGCGGTCAGGTGGTAGGCGCGGCGCTCCTTGCCCATGCGCTCCTCCAGCACCGGGCCGAGCGCCTGGCCCGACATGTAGGCGTTGAAGAAGTGCCGGAAGCCATAGCGGCGCTTGTCCTTGCCCGTGGTGTCGTTGGAATGGGTCAGACCGCACATGAAGACGATGCCCATCTCCTGTGCCAGCGACTGCATCGCCACGGCAACGCCCGAGGACGAGCCGCCGGAGAACATGATGATGCCGTCCTTCTCGATCATGCG
>Ga0079224_100006778_pt1 | contig 15263 bp, 14 predicted proteins | sample Stecom2015_FD_80414 | JGI IMG/M metagenome (GOLD analysis project Ga0079224, IMG submission 80414) | Agricultural soil microbial communities from Utah to study Nitrogen management - Steer compost 2015 | ecosystem: Environmental > Terrestrial > Soil > Agricultural land | place: USA: Utah...
CGGCTGCAAAAACCGAAGAGGCACCCAGAGACATAGCAACAGCGGCGGCAAGCGCCTGTGGCTTACACAACTTCAACATTGGATGGTGTCCCTCACTGAAAAGGGATGGATACAAAGCGTGCAGGACGCACGCGGTGTTGTGCAGGTCTGCTGAGGGTGGCCGGAGGTGGCAGGTGTTTGTGAAAACACCGGGGTGCCGCCTTTTGACTCCTTTGAGGCTTATCCTGGAAACGGTGGTGGGGAATCCGACCGTATTCGCGCGATATTTATCATGAGAATACGGTCTGCGCTACAAAATTTTTACCGGATGGAGTGGGTGCTTGTGCGTATCCTTGTCGCTGATGCTCAGTGCCGCGCTGTGTGGCGGTAATCCGTGGGCGACTTCCCCATCACTTTTTTGAACAGTCGAGAGAAGTAATAGGCATCGTCATAGCCCAATTGCCGGCTGATGTCGGCGAAGCTCTGGCTGGTGGTATCCAGCAACTCGCAGGCCCGTTCCACTTTGAGATGCAGGAAGTGCTGGATTGGCGAGGTGCCGGTCTGCTCACGATACCGGGTGGCGAAGTGAGCCGGCGACAGGCCGGAAAGCTCGGCCAGCTGGTTCAGGGTCAGGCGTTCCTCCAGATGCTCCCGCATGAAGCTGTGCAAGGAGTCCAGCTCGGCCTGTCGGGCCTGGCTGGTTTCGTCGGCGTTGATGGGTACGGCGGCCAGCAGCTGTCGTAGCCGATTGCTGGCGTGGATCAACCCACGGGCCCGGAAGCCCGTCTGCCGTACCGACAGCAGGCCGTTGAAATCCACCAGTAACCGGGGCTGTCTGCCCAGATGCCGGATGCGGGTGCTGTCATCAAAGCCCATGTACTGACCGAAGTCTTCGGCCAGGGGGCCGGTATAGTGAACCCAGTGAATGGTCCAGGGGTTGTCCGGGTCGGCGGTGTACCGATGGCTGGCGCCGGCCGGCAGTAGCAGGAGGTCGCCGGCCTCGACTGTGTGGGGCACGCCGGCGATGTTCAGAAAGGCCTTGCCGTCCGTGCAATAGATCAAAAGATTATCACGGTGGTGTTCCCTATGCATGTGATGCCCGGCCGCTCTCCGATAATGCCCGAAGGCAAGTGGATACAGCTCCCGGGTGAGCGGATGTGCCGCCAAAAGCCGCACAATAGGCTCTGGCACCACATAGCGAACACTGTCGGCTGGCACGGGCCACTGTGAGGTTTGAGTGGCCGGTTTCTTGGCTGGGATCTCAGTCATCGAAAAATAATCCATCATGGGCGAAATTTAGTCAATCACCAACCGTAAATCCGCGTGCTAGTCTTTCTTCAAATCATCGTCGGAGCTGCCTTGTTATCGGTAGGCCGGCTCATCCCGGATAACAACAAACAGGGAACATCATCATGAAAAAAGTACCTCAGTTTATTGCAGGGGAATTCGTTCAGAGCCAGACCCAGAACTGGATCGACGTGACCAACCCCGCCACCAACGAAGTGATTGCCCAGGTGCCCTGCGCCACTGCCGACGAGATGCGTCAGGCGATTGATAACGCCAGTGAAGTGTTCAAAAGCTGGAAAGAAACCCCGGTTTCTGAGCGAGCACGGGTGATGCTGCGTTATCAGGCGCTGCTTAAAGAGCATCACGACGAAATCGCTGAGATCCTGTCCCAGGAAACCGGCAAGACCTTTGACGACGCCAAAGGCGATGTCTGGCGTGGCATTGAAGTGGTGGAACACGCCGCCAACGTGGCTTCCCTGATGATGGGCGAGACCGTTGAGAACGTGGCCCGCGAGGTAGATACCCATTCCTGGATCCAGCCTCTGGGGGTGTGTGCCGGCATTACGCCGTTCAACTTCCCGGCCATGATCCCGCTGTGGATGTTCCCCATGGCCATTGCCTGCGGCAACACCTTTATTCTGAAACCGTCCGAGCAGGACCCGCTGACACCAACCCGCCTGGCCGAGCTGTTTGAGCAGGCCGGCGCACCCAAGGGTGTACTGCAGGTGGTTCACGGTGCCAAAGAGCAGGTTGATACCCTGCTGACTGATCCGGCCATCAAGGCCGTATCCTTTGTCGGTTCGGTTCCGGTCGGGCAGTACATCTACGAAACCGGTACCCGCAACATGAAGCGGGTGCAGAGCTTCGCCGGCGCCAAGAACCACATGGTGATCATGCCGGATGCGGACAAACAACAAGTGATCAACGCCCTGGTAGGTGCCTCGGTAGGTGCCGCAGGCCAACGCTGTATGGCGATCTCGGTGGCGGTCTTCGTGGGCGCTGCCCAGGAGTGGATTCCGGAGCTGAAAGAGGCCATGGCGAAAGTGCGCCCCGGCGCCTGGAACGACTCCGGTGCCAGCCATGGCCCGGTGATCAGTGCCAAGGCCAAAGACCGCATTGAATCGCTGATCGCCACCGGTGAAGCCCAGGGCGCGAAACTGCTGCTGGACGGCCGTGGCTGCACCGTCGACGGGTTGCCGGAAGGCAACTGGGTAGGGCCGACCCTGTTCAGTGAAGTCACGCCGGACATGGATATCTACAACGAAGAGATCTTTGGCCCGGTGCTGTCCTGCGTCAACGTTGACAGCCTTGGTGATGCCATCGAGCTGATCAACGCCAGCCCGTACGGCAACGGAACCTCGATCTTTACCAGTCATGGCGGCGCGGCGCGTCGGTTCCAGCACGAGATTGATGTGGGCCAGGTGGGTGTGAACATTCCCATTCCGGTGCCCCTGCCGTTCTTCTCGTTCACCGGCTGGAAGGGCTCGTTCTACGGTGATCAGCACGCTTACGGTAAACAGGCGGTGCGCTTCTACACGGAGACGAAAACGGTGACCTCCCGCTGGTTCTCCAGTGAGGCGACCTCATCCGAGGCCAACTTCTCCATCCAGCTTCGTTAATCTCGTTGTCGGTGAGGTTATTGGGCCGGTTCCCCCACCGGCCCCTTTTTCCGCTTCTTCAGTGGAAGCCCCGACCGTAACAACCAAGGAGCCTGACGATGGATTTTAATCTCACTGAAGACCAGCAGGCGTTTCGGGATGCTGCCCGAGCCTTCGCTGAAAAATCCATGGCGCCCCATGCCGCCCAGTGGGACGCCGAGCATATTTTTCCGGTCGATGTCATGAAAGAAGCCGGAGCCATGGGTTTTATGGGTATGTACACGCCCGAATCCCTGGGTGGTATGGGCTTGTCTCGCCTGGATACCTCGGTGATTGTGGAAGAGTTGGCGGCAGCGTGCCCGTCCACCGCCGCCTTCATCACCATCCACAACATGGCCACCTGGATGGTAGCAAGTTTCGCCTCTGATGATCTTCGCCAGGAAATTGTCCCCAGGCTGGCCAGTGGTGAATGGCTGGCTTCGTACTGCCTGACTGAACCCGGTGCCGGCTCCGACGCGGCCAGTCTCCGCACCCGCGCGGTTCGGGATGGCGACAGCTATGTGATCAATGGCAGCAAAATGTTCATCTCCGGCGCGGGCGCGACCGATATTCTGGTTCTGATGGCGCGCACCGGAGACCCCGACAGCGGCTCGAAGGGCATCTCTACCTTCGTGATACCAGCGGATGCCGACGGTGTCTCCTACGGCAAGAATGAGGAAAAGATGGGGTGGCATAGCCAGCCCACGCGCCTGGTTACCCTGGAAGACGTTCGCGTGCCTGCCAGCAATCGGGTGGGTAATGAAGGCGATGGCTTTGCCATTGCGATGAAGGGGCTGGACGGCGGCCGCCTGAATATCGCTACCTGTTCCCTGGGTGGTGCCCAGGCGGCTTTGCTCCGGGCCCGGAATTATATGCACGAGCGCCAGCAGTTTGGTAAGCCGTTGGCGGCCTTCCAGGCGCTGCAGTTCAAGCTGGCGGACATGGTTACCAACCTGGTGGCTGCCCGGCAGATGGTGCGTTTGGGTGCGTTCAAACTCGACAGTGGCGACCCGGAGGCTACGCTGCATTGTGCCATGGCCAAACGATTCGCCACCGACGCCTGCTTTGAGGTGGCCAACGAAGCCCTGCAACTGCATGGCGGCTACGGTTACATCCGGGAATACCCGCTTGAGCGTTACCTTCGGGATTTGCGGGTACACCAGATTCTGGAAGGCACCAACGAAATCATGCGCCTGATCATTGCCCGCCGGCTGCTGGACGACGGCGTTGCCGAAGCGATCCAGTAACCGGCCACGGACTATAGAGGAATTTGTGATGAGTGAACTGATTCAACTGGAAAAACGTGGCCACATTGCCGTATTGACCATCGCCAATCCGCCGGCCAACACCTGGACGGCCGATTCCCTCGCCGCGCTGAAGGCGACCGTGGAAGAGCTCAACGCCGACCGGAACATCTTCGCGCTGGTGGTGACTGGCCAGGGGGAAAAGTTCTTCTCCGCCGGTGCTGACCTGAAAACCTTCGCCGACGGCGACCGGGCTCGCGCCAATGACATGGCGCAACGATTCGGTGAAGCGTTCGCAGCGCTGACGGCGTTCCGTGGCGTATCGATTGCCGCCGTAAACGGTTATGCCATGGGTGGTGGCCTGGAATGTGCCATGGCCTGTGATATCCGGATTGCAGAAGAGCATGCCCAGATGGCTCTGCCGGAGGCCAGCGTTGGCCTGCTGCCCTGTGCCGGCGGCACCCAGAACCTGCCCTGGCTGGTGGGTGAGGGTTGGGCCAAGCGCATGATTCTGTGTGGTGAACGGGTAACCGCCGCCAAGGCCCTGGAAATCGGGTTGGTGGAAGACGTGGTGCCCACCGGCAACGGCTTGGAAGCCGCCCTGAAACTGGCGGAAGGTGCCTGTAAGCAGAGCCCTTCGTCCATCGCCCGCTGCAAGCAGTTGGTGATGAGCGCCCGCGACGGTCGCAGCCATAGCGACGGCTGGCGCATGGAGCGTGAATTGTTCGTGGAGCTGTTCCATACCGAAGACCAGAAAGAAGGCGTGAATGCGTTTCTTGAGAAGCGTAAGCCCGACTGGAAAAACCGATAACCCGGATTCGCTATGAGTGATCAACCAATCGTATTTGAAGAATGGAAAACCGCTGATGGTGAGCTGATTGCCGTGGCACGGCTGAACACGCCGCGCAATCTAAACTCACTGTCGATGGATATGATCAGCCTGCTCAAGCCCCAGCTCAGCCGCTGGGCCGAGGATCCCAAGGTTCAGGCTGTCTGGCTGGAAGCCGAGGGCGACAAAGCCTTCTGCGCTGGCGGCGATATCGTCTCGCTGTACCGGGCCATGACCGAGCCGGGCAAGCTGGCGGAGGGCGAGCGCTTCTTTAACGAGGAATATGAGCTGGATTACCAGATCCACACCTACCCGAAGCCCATCGTTTGCTGGGGCAACGGCATTGTGATGGGGGGCGGTATTGGTCTGATGGTGGGTGCTTCTCACCGGGTGGTGACCGAACACTCGAAGCTCGCCATGCCGGAAGTCAGCATCGGCCTGTACCCGGATATCGGTGCCGGCTGGTTCCTGAACCGCATGCCCATGCGCACGGGCCTGTTTCTGGGACTGACCGGTGCCCGCATGAACGGCGCCGATGCGCTGTTCGTGAACATGGCCGACCGGTTCATCTCCCATGGCCTGAAAGACCAGGTTGTGGATGCCCTGAAAGCGGCGGATTGGCAGCGAGCGGATGCGCAGGCGGTGGTGAGCGCAGTGCTGCGGCAGTTTGAGCAGCAGAGCCGTGAGGCCATACCTGCGTCTCCCGTGCGTGAGTATTTTGAAGACATCCAGCAGGCCACCGATGCCGATTCTCTGGAGCAGGTGGTGGCGCAACTGGGCGAGCTGGGGGCTCGGGAAGATTGGCTCGGTAAATCGGTGAAGGGGCTGAAGGCCGCGTCTCCGACCTCCCTGGCCCTGATGTGGCAACACTACCACCGCAGCCGCCTGCACAGCCTGAAAGAGGTGCTCGACAACGAGTTGGTGATGTCCCACAACAGCCTGAAGAAAGGTGAATTTGCCGAGGGCATACGGGCATTGCTGATCGACAAGGATATGCAGCCCCGCTGGCGCTATGCCTCACTCAGTGAAGTGGACAGCGCCTGGGTTAACGGATTTTTCAGCCAGTAGTCTGCCTTTGCGCAGCGATGACCCGTACAACAACAAGGAGAAGCAACATGGCCAAGATTACCTTTATCGGCCTGGGCAACATGGGTGCGCCAATGGCGGCCAACCTGCTCAAGGCCGGCCACGACGTTACCGTATTCGATTTGTCCAAGCCAGCAGTTGAGGCCCTGGTGGCCGAAGGTGCCCGCACGGCGGATTCCGGCAAAGCCGCCGCCGAGGGCGCAGAATGCGTGATCACCATGCTGCCGGCCGGCAAGCATGTGGAGGCGGTCTACCTGGGTGACGATGGCCTGCTGGCTGCATTGCCAGCCGGCACGCTGGTGATCGATTCTTCCACGATTGCCCCGGAAACGGCCCGCAACGTCGCCGAACAGGCGGCTGAGCGAAAGCTTGCGTTTATCGATGCCCCGGTATCCGGAGGTGTGGGTGGTGCCAAAGCCGGCACGCTCACCTTCATCTGTGGCGGCGACGCGAGTACCTTCGAGAAAGCCAAGCCGATTCTGGAAGGCATGGGCAAGAATATCTTCCACGCCGGCCCCCATGGTGCCGGGCAGGTGGCCAAGATCTGCAACAACATGCTTTTGGCGATCCTGATGGCCGGCACCAGCGAAGCCCTGGCCCTGGGTGCCAAAAATGGCCTGGACCCTGCCGTGCTCTCGGAAATCATGAAACAAAGCTCTGGCGGTAACTGGGCACTGAATGTCTATAACCCCTGGCCGGGGGTGATGGAGGGTGTGCCAGCCTCACGCGATTATCAGGGCGGTTTCCTGGTGAACCTGATGGCGAAGGATCTGGGTCTGGCGTTCGACAACGCGGTGACCAATCAGGCGTCGATTCCGATGGGCTCTCTGGCCCGAAACCTGTTCCAGCTTCATGCCGGGCAGGGCAACGGAGAGCTGGATTTCTCCAGCATTCTGCGGCTGTACAAACCGGAGTAAGCAGGGGAGGGCGATGGCAGGTCGCCCTTTCTTTTTAGCCTAAAGTTTACCTTTACGTAAAGTGAAGGCTGTGCTAAACCTGACTAAATCTTGTGCAACCAACAACGACAACAAATGGAGTGTACGATGAGCCTACCGCACTACAACGAGGTTTATGACAACTTTGATGCGGCCGCACTGGAAGCGGAAATCCTGGACGGGCGCCTGGACAGTGGCCTGAACGTCTGCCACGAAATCTGTGATAAATGGGCTTCCGACCCGCAAAAGGTTGCGCTGTTTTACGAGAAAGTGGGTGGTGGTGATGGCGTGCTTACCTTCGCAGAGCTGAAAGCAGCCTCGGCCCGCTTCGCCAACTATCTGAAATCCCTGGGTGTTGCCAAGGGCGACCGGGTAGCCGGCCTGCTGCCACGGGGCCCGGAACTGCTGATCGTGATTGCCGGCACTTTGCGCCTGGGTGCGGTTTACCAGCCGCTGTTTACCGCGTTTGGCTCCGGGGCCATTGAATACCGCTTGGAAAAAGCCGGCACCAAACTGGTGGTTACCGATCCGGACAACTATCCCAAGCTGAACGACGTGAACAACTGCCCGCCGGTGTTGTGCGTGAACGCCGCCGCCACGGGCGAGGATGTTGCAGACTTCCAGCAGGTGCTGGACCAGCAGTCAGACCAGTGTGAGCCGGTGATGATCACCGGGAACGATCCGTTCCTGCAGATGTTCACCTCCGGTACCGTCGGCAAAGCGAAAGGCGTGGCCGTACCCGCCAAAGCCCTGTTGGCGTTCTATGTGTACATGAAGTACGCCATCGAACTGCGCGACGACGATGTGTTCTGGAATGTGGCTGACCCCGGCTGGGCCTATGGTCTGTACTACGCCGTTACGGGCCCGCTGTTGATGGGCCACGCCACGCATTTCAACCCCAACCCGTTCACCCCCGAATCCACCTACGACATGATCCGCAAGTACAAGATCACCAACCTGGCGGCGGCGCCCACGGCGTATCGGCTGTTGAAAGCCAACGATCAGGTCTTGCCGGAAGGGGAGAATCTGGGGCTGCGGGTGTGCAGCAGTGCGGGTGAACCGCTGAACCCGGAAGTGGTGAACTGGATTGCCCGCCGGCACTTCTGCCCGGTCAAGGATCATTATGGCCAGACAGAAACCGGTATGACCTGCTGCAACTTCCATGGCCTGGAACACACCATTCGCCAGGGCTCCATGGGGTACTCATCGCCCGGGCATCGCGTGTTGGCGTTGAACGAGAAAAACGAAGAGGTGGGGGCAGGCGAGATTGGCCAGTTGGCGGTGGATATCAAAGCCTCGCCACTGTTCCATTTCGATGGCTACACCTGGGGTGAGAAAGACCCGTTCGTGAATGGCTACTACCTGACCGGTGACATGGTGATCTGCCATGGCGATGGCGGCTATTCTTTCAGTGGCCGGGACGATGACATCATCACCACCGCAGGCTACCGCGTGGGGCCGGCCGATGTCGAAAGTACCTTGCTGGAACACGCCGCTGTTGCCGAATCCGGTGTCGTGGCCAAGCCCGATGAAAAGCGCGGCTCGATCATCAAGGCCTATGTTGTGATCAAAGCTGGCCAGGAGCCGGTGGACGACCAGGCGCTCAAGGAGGAGTTGCAGGAACTGGTTCGCCGTCGTCTGTCCACCCACGCCTATCCGCGTGAGATCGAATTCGTGGATGAACTGCCGAAAACGCCCAGTGGCAAGATCCAGCGCTTCGTGCTGCGCAACCGGGCCCAGGATGAGGTGCCGGCATGAAAGTGACCTTCGAGGAGCTGAAACACTTCCTCGAGGTTCAGTTCCCCCAGGGGGCCGCATACGGCTCCCTGGAGGCACTGGGTGACGGCTGGGCGGAAATGACCCTGGCCGTGGAGGATGATCACCTACGCCCGGGCGGGACCGTATCCGGGCCTGCGATGATGGCGCTGGCGGATGTCACCATGTACGCAGCCTTGCTCAGCCGGATTGGCCTGGTGCCGTTGGCGGTGACGACGAACCTGAATATCAACTTCCTTCGCAAGCCGGTGGCACATGCGCCGATACGGGCACGGGCGACCCTGTTGAAGGTGGGGCGCACCATGGGCGTGGGCGAGGTTTTCGTCTATTCCGATGGCATGGAAGACCCGGTGGCACACTCCACCATGACCTATTCCATACCGCCCAAGAAATAACGAAATTAGTTCTTGACGTTTACGTGCACGTAAACCTAATCTGTGTGCTAGTTGCGAAATACAACAATAACAAAAGGTGAAGTGGCTCATGAGTGAACAGTACGTTCTCGAGACCCGTAACCTGGTCAAGGAATTCAAGGGGTTTGTCGCCGTTAACGACGTCAACCTCCAGATCCGTCAGGGGGATATCCACGCCCTGATCGGCCCCAACGGTGCCGGCAAGACCACCGTATTCAACCTGTTGACCAAGTTCCTGATTCCCACCCGCGGGCAGATTCTGTATCGCGGCGAAGACATCACTCCCCTGAAATCCGCCGCCATTGCCCGTAAGGGCATTGTTCGCTCCTTCCAGATCTCTGCCGTGTTTCCCCACATGACCGCGCTGGAAAACATTCGCGTGGCCCTGCAAACCGCAGAGGGCTCCTCCTACAGCTTCTGGAAATCCGGCAACTCCCTGCACAAGCTCAACGAGCGCTGCATGGAGCTGTTGGAGTCTGTTGGCCTGGCCGAGTTCGCCAATACCACCACGGTAGAGCTGGCGTACGGCCGCAAACGGGCGCTGGAGCTTGCCACCACCCTGGCCATGGAACCCCAGCTGTTGCTGCTGGACGAACCCACCCAGGGCATGGGCTCGGAAGACGTCGACCGCGTTGTGGAACTGGTGCGCAAGGCCGCCCAGGGTCGCACGGTACTGATGGTGGAGCACAACCTGAGCGTGGTCAGCAAACTGTGCGACCGCATCACCGTGCTCGCCCAGGGTGCAGTATTGACTGAGGGCGATTACCAGACGGTCTCCGCCGACCCGCGGGTGCGCGAGGTGTATATGGGCAGTGATGGCAGTGGCGAGCGGGGGTCACAGGCCGCCGCCAGCGAAAACGTGGAGGCGGCCCAATGAGCAAGAATCCGGACCGCGAATACGAGCAGCTGCGCATTTCCGGCCTGCACGCATTCTATGGCGAATCCCACATTCTGCACGGCATCGACATGGTGGTTCAGCGGGGCGAACTGGTCACACTGCTCGGCCGAAATGGCGCCGGGCGCAGCACCACGCTGAAAGCCATCATGAACATGGTGGGCCGGCGCACGGGCTCCATCATGATCAACGGCGAAGAAACCATGCAGTGCGCGCCTCATCATATTGCCAGGTTGGGTGTCGGGTATTGCCCCGAACATCGGGGCATTTTTTCCTCCCTCAGCGTGCTGGAAAACCTCACCCTGCCGCCGGTGGTGCGCAGCGGTGGCATGAGCCTGGAAGAAATCTACACCATGTTCCCCAACCTCTATGAACGCCGCTTCAGCCAGGGCACCAAGCTCTCCGGGGGCGAACAACAGATGCTGGCCATGGCCCGCATTCTGCGCACCGGCGCCAACATGCTGTTGCTGGATGAAATCACCGAAGGCCTGGCCCCGGTTATCGTGGAGAAACTGGGGGAAGTCCTGATAGCCCTGAAGAACAAGGGCCTGACCATTGTTCTGGTGGAGCAGAATTTCCACTTTGCCGCGCCGTTGGCCGACCGACATTACGTGGTGGAGCACGGCCAGATTGTGGAAGAAATCAGCGCCAACGAACTGAGTGCCAAACAGTCGGTGCTGGATGGCTATTTGGGGGTCTGACCCCGGATAGAACGAGAGTAATAAGAGCAACAACAACCCGAACCAACGCAAGACAGTAGCGGAGAAACAACAATGACAATGATGAAAAAGCTTCTGACCTCAGCCGTTGCATCAGCTCTGATGGCCAGTGGTGCCCAGGCGGCAATCTCTGACAACACCGTAAAAATTGGCTATCTGGCCGATATGTCTGGTACCTATCGAGACCTGGCCGGCCCCAATGGCCTGACCGCCCTGGAAATGGCTATCAAGGATTTTGGCGGCACCGTCAATGGTGCCAAGATTGAAGTGGTAAGTGCTGACGACCGCAACAGCCCGGATACCTCCTCCAGCACCGTTCGCCGCTGGGTGGAAAACGACAAGGTGGATCTGGTGGCCGGTATGGTGGCCTCCTCGGTGTCCATCGCCGTGAGCAAGATCCTGGAAGAGAACGACCGGCTGGGCATCATTTCCGGTTCGGCGGCTTCGAGCATCACTAACGAGCACTGCACACCCAACCACATTCACTATGTGTACGACACCTATCCGCTGGCCAATGGTACGGCCAGCGCTGTGGTGAAGGAAGGCGGCAAGACCTGGTATCTGCTGACCGCCGACTACGCCTTCGGCCACGCCCTGGAAGCCGACGTTACCCGCGTGGTTGAGGCCAACGGCGGCGAGATTGTGGGCAGCGTGCGCCATCCGTTCCCGACCCAGGATTTCTCTTCGTTCATCCTCCAGGCCCAGGCCTCGGGAGCGGATGTGGTCGGCCTGGCGAATGCCGGTGCGGACACCACCAACGCCATCACCACCGCCAGTGAGTTCGGGGTAACCCAGGCGGGCCAGACACTGGCGGCTTTGCTGCTGTTCCTTACCGACGTCCATGCCCTCGGTGCGGAAACCGCGCAAGGCATCCAGCTGACCACCGGCTGGTACTGGGACATGAACGACGAAACCCGCGAGTGGTCTGATCGCTTCATGAAAGAAACCGGCGTGCGCCCGACCATGGTTCATGCCGGCATTTACTCCAGCACCATGCAATACCTGAATGCGGTGGCCGCCACCGGCTCGGATGATGCCCAGACCGTGCGCAAACAGATGATGGATACACCCATCAACGACATGTTTGCCAAGAACGGCAAAATCCGGGTAGACGGCCGTATGGTACATGACATGTACCTGGCGGAAGTGAAAACTCCGGCGGAGTCCAAGAATGAATGGGATCTGTACAAGATCCTGCGGACGATTCCGGCGGATGAAGCCTACCGCCCGCTCTCTGAGAGCAAGTGCAAGCTGGTGAACTAAGCAACGGGGAATTACCCGGTGCCCGGTCTCTAAGCGCGACCGGCGCCGGGTACCCGCCCGGACGAACACCCCAACAAAAACAACGTCTGCGCTGCTTGTGGAGTTAGCAACATGACCATGATTTTCGGCGTCCCCCTTGCTGTGCTGTCTGGCCAGCTGCTGATCGGGATTATCAACGGCGCCTTCTACGCCCTGTTAAGCCTTGGCCTCGCGGTTATCTTCGGTCTGCTGAAGATCATCAACTTCGCCCATGGCGCCATGTACATGCTCGGTGCCCTGGTCACCGTGGTTCTGTTTGACCTGCTGGGCGTCAATTACTGGGTCGCGCTCTTCGTCGCTCCCGTACTGGTTGGCGCTTTTGGTATGCTCATCGAATACTTCCTGCTCCGGCGCATTGGCGGCCAGGATCATATCTACAGCCTGCTGCTCACCTTCGGGGTGGCCCTGATCATCCAGGGCGTGCTCACCAACATCTACGGCGTGTCCGGGCTGCGCTATTCCATGCCGGATATGTTCAAAGGTGGCATCAACCTGGGTTTCATGTTCCTGCCATACTACCGGGCCTGGGTGATCGTGGTGGCCCTGCTGGTGTGTTTTGGCACCTGGTTCATCATCGAGAAAACCAAACTGGGCTCCTACCTCCGGGCGGGCACAGAAGACTCACAGCTCATGCAGGGCTTCGGCATTAACGTGCCCTTGCTGGTGAGCCTGACCTACGGCTTCGGCGTCATGCTGGCGGCTTTCGCCGGTGTGCTGGCGGCACCCATTTATTCGGTAACTCCGGTGATGGGGTCCAACATTCTCATCGTGGTCTTTGCAGTGGTGGTGATCGGGGGCATGGGCTCCATTGGCGGGGCCATTATCACGGGCATCCTGATGGGCGTGATCGAAGGCCTCACCAAAACGTTTTACCCGCCGGCGTCTTCGGCCGTTATCTTCCTGGTGATGGTCCTGGTGCTGATGATCCGACCCACCGGCCTGTTCGGTAAGGAGGCATAATCATGAACCAGCCTGTTAATCCTGCCGATATCCACAAAGCCATTGTCGAGCAGCAAAAGATCCAGGACCGCAAGAAACTGATGGTGAACGGCGTGCTGCTGTTGTTGTTGCTGGCCGCGCCCTTCGTGATGTACCCGGTCTTCCTGATGAAGATCCTGTGTTTTGCCTTGTTTGCGGTGGCCTTCAACCTGTTGTTCGGCTTTACCGGTTTGCTGTCCTTCGGCCATGCGGCCTTCCTGGCCACCGGAGGTTACACCACCGGCTACCTGCTCAGTCATTTCTCCGGCCTGACCACCGAGGTGGGCATCATTGCCGGTACCGCCACGGCCACCCTGTTGGGGCTGGCCTTTGCGTTACTGTCGATCCGCCGGCAAGGCATCTACTTTGCCATGGTGACCCTGGCGCTGTCACAGCTGGTGTTCTTCTTCTTTGTGCAGTCGGAATTCACCGGCGGCGAAGACGGCATGCACGGCATCCCCCGGGGCGAGCTGTTTGGTCTGATTAACCTCGAAGACAACCTCAATATGTATTACTTCGTGCTGGTGGTGTTTATCGCCTGTTACCTGCTGGTGCAGCGCGTTGTCAGCAGCCCGTACGGGCAGATCCTGAAAGCCATCAAGCAGAACGAACCGCGGGCGGTCTCGCTGGGTTACAACGTGGACCGCTACAAGGTCCTGGCCTTTGTGATCTCCGCGGCGCTGGCGGGTCTGGCCGGCTCCATGAAATCCGTGGTGTTCCAGCTGGCGTCCCTGAACGATGCCCACTGGCATATGTCGGGCGAAGTCATCCTGATGACCCTGGTGGGCGGCATGGGTACGCTGCTTGGACCGGTGGTGGGCGCCACCTTTGTGGTGAACATTGAATACCAGCTGTCCCAGGGGCCGCTGCGCGACTGGGTAGACCCGATCCTTGGCGGCATCTTTGTGCTGACGGTACTGGCCTTCCGCAGCGGGATTGTGGGCGAGCTGCAGAAATTCATGCGCAAGAACCTGGGATGAGTTACGGGGGCGGCAGCCCCCAGTCCTGTTCGGCCAACGCCTGCGCGATAGCGCGGTAACCCTTGTCGCTCGGGTGGTAGCCGTCCCGGGCGAGCAGGGCAGGGTCTGACACCGTGGGGTAACCCAGATAGCGGAAATCTTCCGGGTTCCTTGCCGCAAGCACCTGATACACCCTGTCCAACTGCCGCGCCCGCCATCCCATAACCTGGCGCAGGGGTGCCGGCAAGGCCGAGAATTTGTCCATGGGCGGCACGCTGAGTAACGTAATGGGCGCCTGATACCGGGTTGCCAGGATTTCACGGAGCTGAATCAGTTGCCGGCGAAACCGGAACCGTGGAGTGAAACCGGTAGTGTCGTTTACCCCCATGCTCAGTAATACCGCATCTGCCGGTGGCAAGTCGGCGGAGCTCAGCGCATCAAGCAGCGCACCCAGCCGAATACCATTCACCCCGAAGGTAGACCAGCCAATACAGAGCCCGGTGCGTTGATGTAACTGCAACGCCAACTGGCTTGCCAGACCCTGGGCGTGGTTTTCAACCCCCACGCCCGCCGCAGTGGACTCGCCCAGCACCAGCAACCGAAAAACGGGCTCTCCCTCGCCGTACTGGCCTGCGCAATCCCCAGTGGCCTCTGGCAGCCGTGGCGTCACCCGCCGGGTGCGCCTGCCCTGATAGAGCAACACGGGAAACAGCAAAGCCGTAGTCAGCCAGAAAGGCGCGTGCATAAAGGAGTCTCTTTTAGCGAGGGTAAAGCCCAAGTATTGCAGGATTCCCCCATGCCAAACCAGCCAGACACAACATTAAGCCCGGAGTTATACGAACGCGTTCGCAAAACTCCGGGAAGGTACCGGGAAATGTTGCTAACCTTCTGATAAGTTTAAAAAGGAATATCGGGGCGTGCGGAGTTATGCGCCCCCAATCTGGAGCAGGGGTGGCTCGAACACGGGCGTATAACTCCGGCGGTAGCCGTGGTGGGTTCAGGTAATTTGCTGATTTTATTGGTGAAGCTGGGGTTTGTTAGAGCCACGATTTTTGGAGTTATACGAATGTGTGTTATACGAACGCGTTCGTATAATTAGCTGTTAAAGGCCTTGCTCCAGTGTTCTTTGGTCTGGTGTTTGGGCGCAATTTCGGTGGTTGCCTGCAGGCGGAAAATCGCCCTCAGTCCGGTAATGGTTTTGGTGGCCAGTCTGGTGTTCAGGTC
>Ga0079224_100006780_pt1 | contig 15261 bp, 13 predicted proteins | sample Stecom2015_FD_80414 | JGI IMG/M metagenome (GOLD analysis project Ga0079224, IMG submission 80414) | Agricultural soil microbial communities from Utah to study Nitrogen management - Steer compost 2015 | ecosystem: Environmental > Terrestrial > Soil > Agricultural land | place: USA: Utah...
AACAGGACGAGCTCGCGCAGACGCGCGAGGCGATCCGCGAGAAGCAGGCGCTGCTCGTGGCGCGGGACACGCCGGCCGAAGAACGCGTGCTGTTGCTCGCCGACCTCGACGAGCTGGCGGAGCAGGCCGGGCGGCTGGAAGCCGGCATCGAGCTTTTGATCGACCAGCGCGCGCGCCACGAGGAACAGCTCGCGGCTTACGAGGCGTCACTGGCCGGCTACGGCTACTGATTCACCCGGCAGGCGTTTGCCGGCGCAGTCGGCCGCCTGCACCGGCCCGTTGGCGCGTGCGGGGCCGTCCCATTCGTCGTGATACGATGCGCAACCCGACCTGACGGAGAGTGACCGCATGGAGTGGATGAGCTCGCCGGAAGCGTGGGTCGCGCTTGCCACGCTCACGGCACTGGAGATCGTCCTCGGGGTCGACAACATCATCTTCATCTCGATCCTGGTCGGCCGCCTGCACGAGGCGAGCCGGCAACGGGCGCGGATCATCGGCCTCGGCCTGGCCATGGTGATGCGCATCCTGCTGCTGCTCACGATCACCTGGATCATGCGGCTCGAGAGCACCCTGTTCACGGTGCTCGGCAACGAGATCTCGGGCCGCGACCTCATCCTGATCTGTGGCGGGTTGTTCCTGCTCGCCAAGTCGACGATCGAGATTCATCACGCGGTCGAAGGCGTGCGCGAGCGCCACGTCGAGTTGAAGCACGCCGGCTTCGCATCCGTCATCGTCCAGATCGGCCTCATCGATCTCGTCTTCTCCCTCGATTCCGTGATCACGGCCGTCGGCATGGCGAGGCACGTGCCGGTGATGATTCTCGCCATCGTGCTCGCCGTGCTGGTGATGATGGTCGCCGCGCGGCCGATCGGCGACTTCGTGGACCGTCATCCGACCGTGAAGATGCTGGCTCTCAATTTCCTGGTGCTGATCGGCGTCGCGCTGGTCGCCGAGGGCATCGATTTCCACATACCGAAGGGCTACATTTACTTCGCCATGGCGTTCTCGGTCGTGGTCGAGATGCTCAACCTGCGCATCCGCGGCCAGAGCCAGCCGGTGCCGCTGTACAAGAAGACCGCCGTGCTGCAGAAGAAAGCCGTCGACTGACGCCCCGGATCGAACCGGGGCGCTCACCAGGGGGATGAAGGATGATCCGACGTTACGCCGCCCATCACGGCCGGTTGCGGTCGCTCGAGACCCCGGAGCAGGATTCGACCGAGGCCCTGTGGTTCGACGTGTTCTCGCCGACGCCGGAGGAAGAACGCATGCTCGAGCAATCGGTGCGCGTGAACATCCCGAGCCGCGAGGAGATGGAGGAGATCGAGATCTCGAGCCGTCTCTATTACGAGGACGGCGCGGCCTTCATGACCGCCATCCTGCCGGCTCGTTCGGATGCCGACGTACCCGAGATGGCGCCGGTCACGTTCGTGCTGGCGGACGGATTGCTGATCACGGTGCGCTTCCACGAGCCGCAGGCGTTTCGCACGTTCCCGCTGCGCGCGGAAAAAACCTCCATGGGCTGCGACAGCGCCGAGTCCGTGCTGATTGCGTTGCTCGAGGTGATCATCGATCGCCTGGCGGACATCCTCGAGCGGGTGGGCCGGGACGTCGACCGGATATCGCGCAGCATCTTTCGGCACCCGGCGAACTCGCGCGGCAAGAGCCGCGATTTCCAGCACGTGCTCGAGGAGATCGGGCTCAAGGGCGACCTCTCCTCCAACGTCCGCGACAGTCTCGCTTCCCTGGAACGCATGTTCGCTTTCCTGGCCCAGTACACGCTGGAGCGCAAGAGCCCTCGCGACGTGCGCGCGCGCCTGAAAACCCTGACCCGCGACGCGGCGTCGCTCAGCGATCACGCCGGTTTCCTGTCGCAGAAGATCACGTTCCTGCTGGACGCGACGCTCGGGATGATCAACATCGAGCAGAACGCGACGATCAAGATCTTCTCGGTCGCCGCGGTGGTGTTCCTGCCGCCGACCCTGATCGCCTCCATCTACGGCATGAACTTCACGCACATGCCCGAGGTGAAGTGGGTTTTCGGCTATCCGTTCGCCATCGGCCTGATGATCGCCTCGGCGGTGCTGCCGTACCTGTATTTCAAGCGCCGCGACTGGCTGTAGGGCGGGGGCGCCAGGCCAGGGAGCGTGGTGCCGAGGAAAGGACTTGAACCTTCACGGGGTTTCCCCCACTGGCACCTGAAGCCAGCGCGTCTACCAATTCCGCCACCTCGGCACGGTGGGACCGCGTACAATTGCGGCCTTTGCGGGATGGGTGGCGGACTGTACAGAATGTAGCCCGGACCGTCAATCGGCCGCCGGACGGCGGCCGCTTCAGTGAGAAAACCTTGATTCAACGCAGGAAAACCGCTACGCGGAAGAGCCGCAAGGGCACTTACGTGCACCCTGTCCCGAGCCGCCCCGAAATCCTCGAGGCGCTCCGGGACGCGGGCCACCCGATGCTGCTGGAAGCCCTCATGGAGGCGTTCGGGCTCGAGGGCGCGCGGCGGCGGGCCGCGCTGCTCGACGTCCTCGGCCGCATGGTGCAGGCGGGCCAGATCATCCAGAACCGCCAGGGCGAGTACTGCCTGGTCGAGAAGACCGAGGTCGTCACCGGCACGGTGATCGGCCACCGCGACGGCTACGGCTTCGTGCTGCGCGACGACGGCGGCGAGGACGCCTGGCTGTCCGCCCGGCGCATGCGCCAGCTCTTCGACGGCGACCGGGTCGCGATCCACATCATCGGCCGCGACCATCGCGGCAAGCCGGAGGCGAGGGTCGCCAAGATCCTGGAGCGGGGCGTGCAGGAGATCGCCGGCCGCTTCGTCCGCGAGCGCGGCATCGGCATCGTCGTGCCCGACAACCCGAAGATCCCGCACCGGATCCTGATCCCCGAAGGCGAGAGCGCCTCGGCCAAGCCGGGGCAGGTCGTGGTCGTGCGCATCCTCGACTACCCCACCGAGGTGGAGCAGCCGACCGGGCGCATCGTGCGCATCATCGGGGCGCCGGACCAAAAGGGGATGGCGACGGACATCGCGATCCACGCGTACGCAATCCCCGACGTGTGGCCGGACGAAGTGCAGCGCCAGGCGCGGACCTACGGCAGGGAGGTGTCGGCGGCGGACAAGCAGGAGCGCGTGGACCTGCGCGGGCTGCCGCTCGTCACGATCGACGGCGCCGATGCGCGCGATTTCGACGATGCCGTGTACTGCGAGCCGGCGGGGCAGGGCTGGCGGCTGATCGTCGCCATCGCCGACGTCGGCCACTACGTCGAGCGCGGCAGCGAGATCGACCGCGAAGCCGTCCGGCGCGGCACCTCGGTGTATTTCCCCGACCGGGTCGTCCCGATGCTCCCCGAGGTGCTGTCGAACGACCTGTGCTCGCTGAACCCGGAGGTCGACAGGCTCTGCCTCGCCTGCGACATGCGCATCGACCGCGACGGGCGGGTCACGCGCTCGCGCTTCCTCGAAGGCGTGATGCGCTCGGCGGCGCGGCTGACCTACGACCAGGTGAACGAGTTCCTGGTCGGGCGCTCGCGCGATGCCGTGCCCAAGTCGCTGCACGGGCCGCTCTCGCACCTGCACGGCCTCTACCGCGCGCTCGCCAGGGCCCGCCGGCGCCGCGGCGCGATCGAGCTCGACGTTCCGCAAACGCGCATCGAGCTCGACGAGAACGGCGACGTGCGGCGCATCGCCACCGTCGGGCGCAACGACGCACACCGCCTGATCGAGGAGTGCATGATCGCGGCCAACGTGCAGGCGGCGAAGTTCCTGCGCCGGCACCGCATCCAGGGGCTCTACCGGGTGCACGCGAAGCCGGATCCCGACCGCTTCGACGAGCTGCGCCAGTACCTCCTCGGCCTGGGCCTCAAGGTGCCGCACCCGGAGCACGTCGAGCCGCGCCATTACAACCAGATCATCGCGCAGGTGCAGGGGCGACCCGAGGCGCCGTCGATCGCGCTCGCGATGCTGCGCTCGTTGATGCACGCGGAGTACACGCCCGGCAACATCGGCCATTTCGGCCTCGCGCTGGACGCCTATGCGCACTTCACCTCGCCGATTCGCCGCTATCCGGACCTGCTCGTCCATCGCGCGATCCGCCACATACTGCGCGGCGGCAAGCCCGGCAACTACGCCTACACCGCGCAGGACATGGAGCGGCTCGGCACGTTGTGCTCGGCGCACGAGCGGCGCGCCGAGGATGCAACGCGGGACGTGGAAGCGCGCCTCAAGTGCCAGTTCATGCAGGACAAGCTCGGGCAGGAGTTCCCGGGCGTCGTGACCGGGGTCACCAGCTTCGGGCTGTTCGTGCAGATCGTCGATCCCCCGATCGACGGCCTGGTGCACGTCTCGAGCCTCGGGAGCGAGTACTACCGCTTCGACGCGTCGCGGCAGTCGCTCGTCGGGGAGCGCAGCGGCACGCGCTACTCGCTCGGTGACCGGCTGCCCGTCATCGTCACCCGGGTGGACGTCGAGATGCGGCACATCGATTTCCGCATCGGCGACGCTGCCGAAGCGCACGGCCAGCGTGCGCGCGGCGCGTCCGGGCTGCGGCGCAAGAAGCGGCGACAGCAGGCGTGAGCCGCGCACGTTACGTCGCCGGGCTGCGCGCGGTGGAGCAGTTGCTCACGACCCGCCCGGGTGACGTGCGCGCGATCTACGCCGAGTACCGGACGGCGAACCCGCGGGTCGAAGCCGTGATCGCCCGCGCGGGCGAGCTCGACATCGAGGTGCGCCCGGCGAACCGCGCCAGGCTCGCGCAGCTCTCGGGCGAGACGCGCCACCAGGGCGTCGTCGCCGAGATCCGCCGCAGCACGGTGCTCGACGAGGCGGGGCTCCGGACCCTGGTCGAGGAGCGCCTGACGGCGGACGGCGGGCCGCCGCTCCTCTTGCTCGTGCTGGACGGCGTGCAGGACCCGCACAACCTCGGCGCGTGCCTGAGGACCGCGGAAGCCGCCGGCGCCGACGCGGTGGTCGCGCCGCGGCACGGGGCCGCGGGCCTTGGGCCGGCCGTGAGCAAGGTCGCCGCGGGCGCGGCGGAGGTCCTGCCGTTCGCGAGCGTGCCGAACGTCGCCCGGGTCCTCGGCTGGCTCCGGGAGTACGGCGTGCGGATCGTGGGCACCAGCGATGCCGCCCGCGAGAGCCTGTTCGAGGCCGATCTCGGCGGCCCGCTGGCCTTCGTCATGGGCGAGGAGCACCGCGGGCTGCGCCGGAGCGTGCAGGAGCGCTGCGACATCCTCGTGCGGCTCCCCATGCACGGCACGGTGCAGAGCCTCAACCTGTCGGTCGCGTGCGGCATCTGCCTGTACGAGGCGGTGCGCCAGCGGGCCGCGGCGGCCGCGGCGCCGGGCTGAGCCCGGCCCGGGCCCGGTTGCGCCGGAGCCGGGGCTTCGCTAGGATGCGCGTCCCCGCTCACCGGGCGGGTTGCCCTTGCCTCACCGGGCGTGCCGGGAGGCTGTAATCCGAAAGGGTCCACAATGAGACATTACGAAATCGTGTTCCTGGTCCATCCGGACCAGAGCGAACAGGTCCCTGCCATGGTGGAGAAATACCACGGCATGGTGACCGGCGCCGGCGGCGCCATCCACCGCACCGAGGACTGGGGCCGGCGCCAGCTCGCGCACCCCATCCACAAGGTCCACAAGGCGCACTACGTGCTCATGAACGTCGAGTGCAATCACGAGACGCTCGAGGAGCTGAAGAGCGCGTTCCGCTTCAACGACGCCGTGCTGCGCCACCTGGTGATTGCCCGCAAGGAAGCGATCACCAGCCCGTCCCCGATGGCCGTCGCCGTGGAGGAAGAGAAGGCCCGCGAGCGCGAGTCGCAGCGGCGGCGCGATGCCAAGGCCGCCGCCGAGGCGGCGCTGGCCAGGAAGTCCGAGCAGGGCGAGGGCGGTGCCGGTGACGAGGGCAGCGAGGACGCCGGGGGCGAGCAGCCCGCGGCCGAGGCACCGGCCGCTGCCGGCGAGACGGGGAGCTGAGGATTGTAGCGATGAGCCGATATTCACGCCGACGCAAGTACTGCCGGTTCACGGCCGAGGGCATCAAGGAGATCGACTACAAGGATCTCTCGCTGCTCAAGGCCTACATCACGGAGACGGGCAAGATCGTCCCGAGCCGCATCACGGGCACCAAGGCGCATTACCAGCGCCAGCTCGCCACGGCGGTGAAGCGGGCCCGGTACCTCGCGCTGCTGCCGTACACCGACCGGCACTGAGCGCCGGGGCGAGGTGATCGGCATCCCGGTCCTGCCCTCGAGTCCGTGCGCGCCGTTGCCGCCTGGCTGATCGCCCGGCCGCAGCACGCGGTCATTGGGCTCGCCGCGACGCTGCTCCTGCCGTTCGCGCACGTCCTGAGCGGCACGGTGATGGCGCTCCTGGTGCTGGGGCAGGGCGTCGTGCCGGCCGCCTTCCAGGGCGGGATCGCCATCGCGATCCTGTCGCTGAGCTCGCTGATCATCGGCGCGCCGGTCGCGCAGGTGTTCGGCAACGGCGCCGTGATCTGGGCGCCCGTCATGGTGCTCGCGGTGATGCTGCGGCGCTGGCGGTCGCTCACGCTCACGTTGCAGGTCTGGGCGATCGCGGCGCTGGTGGGCACGCTCGGCTTTTTCGCGACGGTCGGCGATCCGGTCGATTTCTGGGTGGAAACGCTGGGCCGGCTCGCGGACCAGATGCGGGGCGCAGGATTCGCCGGTTACGCGGATTTCCTGCACGAGGCGCGGCACGAGTACGCGCCGCAGATGACGGCCGTGGCCGTCGCCTCGACCTGGTCGTTGTACGCGGTCGTGTTGTTGCTCGGGTATGCCGCCTACGGGGCGCTGCCCGGCAAAAGCGGCGAGTTCGGCCGCTTTCGCGACCTCGACTTCGGTCGGGTGCTGGCGACGCTCATGGCAGCGGCGTCCCTGGGGGCGCTGGTATCGGGCGCCGCGGCGTTACGGAGTCTCGCATTCGTCATGTTTGCGGTATTCTGGCTCCAGGGTCTCGCGGTCGTGCACTGGCTGCGGGCCGCAGGAAGGTTGCCGTTGCCGGCATTCGTGCTGGTGTACGCAACGCTGCCGGTCCTGACCGGTTTCTGGTTCCTGGGGCTGGCGGCCGCGGGCTATGTCGATGCCTGGTTCCGCTGGCGGTTCCGGGGAGGTCCGTTCCCGCGAGCCGGGAATGGAGGCACACAAGGGTGAACACATGAAGGTCATTTTGCTGGACAGCGTTGAGAATCTCGGGGACATCGGGGACCTCGTGACGGTGAAGCCCGGCTACGGCCGCAATTACCTGCTGCCCAAGGGCAAGGCCGCGCTGGCGACGGCCGAGAACGTGGCCGCGTTCGAGGCGCGGCGCGCCGAGCTCGAGAAGGCCGCGGCGGAAGAGCTCGCCGCCGCGCGGGCGCGTGCCGACCTGATCCGTGGCATGGAGCTGGTCGTGCGGGCGAACGTGGGCCCGGAAGGCAAGCTGTTCGGCTCGGTCGGCCCGGTCGACATCGCCGAGGCCTTCGAGAAGGTGGGGGTCGAGGTCGCGCGCAGCGAGATCCGCATGCCGGACGGCCCGATCCACGAGACCGGGGATTTCGTCATCGGCGTGCACCTGCACACCGACGTGGACGTCGAGGTCAACCTGAAGGTCGTGCCGGAGGAGTGAGCGCCACCTTGACGCGCTGAACGAGCGAGCGGGCGGCGTACGGCCCGCCGGGGGGATACAGTCACATGGTTCGAGCACTGGACGACGCCGGCGGCATCGAGGGCACCGAACGTCGCCTGCGCGTGCCCCCGCACTCCACCGAAGCCGAGCAGTCGCTGCTCGGTGGGCTCATGATCGACGGCGCCGCCTGGGACAAGGTGGCGGACCTCGTGATCGCCGAGGACTTCTACCGCAAGGACCACCGGCTGATCTTCGCCGCGATCGCGGACCTCGTCGAAGCCGGCCAGCCGTGCGACGTCGTCACGGTCTCCGAGTACCTCGACAAGCGCGCAAAACTCGACGCCGCGGGCGGCCTCGAGTACCTGGCGACGCTGGCCAACGAGACGCCCGGCGCCGCGAACGTGCGGGCCTACGCGCTGATCCTGCGGGAGCGCTCGATGCTGCGCTCGCTGATCGACGCCGGCAACCGCATCAGCGGCAATGCCTACTCGACGGGCGGGCGCAGCGCAACCGAGCTGGTCGACGAAGCCGAGCAGCTCGTCTTCGAAATCGCCGACCGGGGCGCGCGGGGCCGCGTCGGTTTCCGTTCCCTGAAACAGATCCTCCCCGAAACGGTCGACCGCATCGACCTCCTGCACCAGCGCGGCGGCGACATCACCGGCATCGCGACGGGCTACACCGAGTTCGACAAGATGACCGCCGGCCTGCAGCCCGGCGAGCTGATCGTGATCGCCGGGCGCCCGTCGATGGGCAAGACCACGCTCGCGATCAACATCGCCGAGAACGCGGCGATCGGCGGGCGCGTGCCGACGGCGATCTTCTCCATGGAGATGCCGTCGCAGCAGCTCGCATTCCGCATGATCTCGTCGCTCGGCCGGGTGGACCAGGCGCACCTGCGGACCGGGAGGTTCCCCGACGAGGACTGGTCGCGGATCAACACGGCCGTCCAGCTCATGTCCGAGGCGCCGATCTACATCGACGACTCGCCCGCGCTTTCGCCCACGGAGGTGCGCGCGCGGGCGCGGCGGCTCAAGCGGGAGCACGGGCTGGGACTCATCGTGCTCGATTACCTGCAGCTCATGCAGGTGCCCGGCACCACCGAGAATCGCGCCACCGAGATCTCGGAGATCTCGCGTTCCATGAAGGCGCTCGCGAAAGAGCTGCAGGTGCCGATCATCGCGTTGTCGCAGCTCAACCGCAGCGTGGAGCAGCGCACCGACAAGCGGCCGGTCATGTCGGACCTCCGCGAGTCCGGTGCGATCGAACAGGACGCCGACCTGATCGTCTTCATCTACCGCGACGAGGTCTACAACCAGGATTCGCCGCGCAAGGGCATTGCCGACATCACCATCGCCAAGCAGCGCAACGGTCCCGTCGGCGACTTCCCGCTCACGTTCGTCGGCCGCTACACGAAGTTCGAGAATTTCGCGCCGGACGCGTACGGCGCCGAGGGGTATCCGTGAGCGCGCCGCGCGCGCTCGTCCGCCTGGAGGCACTTCGGAACAATTTCGCAAAGCTTCGTGAGGCGGCCTCGGGAGCCCGCATGGTGGCCGTGGTCAAGGCCGACGCGTACGGGCACGGCATGCTGCCGGTGGCCGGCGCGCTGCCCGACGCGGACGCCTACGGCGTGGCGCGGCTGCACGACGCCCTCGGGCTCGCCGAGGCGCTGCCCGGCAAGCCGATCGTGCTCTTCGGCGGGGTGTATCGCCGCGAGGACCTCGCCGCCGCGCTCGCCCACGGCGTCCAGCCGGTCATTCACTGCCGCGAACAGCTCGAGCTGGTCGAGTCCGCGCCGGCGGGCGAGGCGGTCGTGTGGGTGGAGGTCGATACCGGCATGCGGCGGCTGGGGTTCGAGCCGGCCGAGTGCCCGCAGGTCCTCGCGCGCGTGCGTGCGGCCCGCGCGGTGCGCGAGGTGCGGCTCATGACGCACCTCGCGAACGCCGACGATCGCCGCGACCGGCGGACGAGCGAGCAGCTCGGCCGGTTCCGGGACCTGCTCGACGGGTTCGACGGCGAGATCAGCGTCGCGAACTCGCCCGGCCTGCTCGGGTGGACCGTGGCCGCCGCCTGCGGCTGCGAACCGGCGCGGACCTGGGTCCGCTGCGGTCTCGCGCTGTACGGCGTGGCACCGTTCCCCGGGACGCAGGCGCGCGACTTCGGGTTGCGGCCGGTCATGCAGTTCGAGACCGAGCTCGTCGGGCTCAAGCGCGTGCGGGCCGGCAATCGCGTGGGCTACGGCGGCACCTGGCAGGCGAGCCGCGACACCGTTCTCGGGATCGTGGCGGCCGGTTACGGGGACGGCTACACGCGCTTCCTGCCCTCGGGAGTGCCGGTCGTGATCAACGGCCGGCGCGTGCCGCTCGCCGGGCGGGTATCGATGGATTTCGCGGCCGTCGACCTGGGGCCGGATGCGCCGGATGCGATCGGCGACCGGGTCGTGCTGTGGGGGGACGAGTTGCCGGTGGAGGAGGTGGCAGAGCACGCCGGCACCGTGCCCTACACGCTCATGTGCGGCGTGCGCGCGCCGCGCCTGGTCGTGCCTTAGCTCAGGAAGAATCCCATCTTGACGCCCGCGAGCTGCACGACGTCGTTGTCGTTGAGCTTGCGCGCCTGCGCGCCGATGGGCTGGCCGTTGACCAGCGGGTAATCGCCTTCCTTGCCGCTCTCGACGTGCACGATGAAGTAACCTTCGGCGCGGCGCGTGATCGCCGCGACCTGCACCCCGGGGCGCCCCAGCGTCGTCAATGCCTTCGTCAGCTCGAGCTCGCGCCCCGCGAAAGCGCCGGACAGCACCTGGAGCTTCGCGAGGGGCAACGCATTCGGCGCAGTTCTCGGGTCGATGCCGACGGCCGTGTCCGTGTGCAGCTTCGGCTCCGCCAGCGGCTTGCGGGCTTCGACCTTCGCGCGGCTCGCTGCCGCGGCCGCCGCCTTCTCGGCACGGGCGAGCTGCTCCGCGCTGTGCTGCCCCGAGGGGATCACCATGGTCTTCTCGAACTCGTCCTGCTCGACGTCCCGCTGGTCCGAGAAGCGGAGCTGGTGATGCCCGATGGTGATCACGTCACCGTGCTGCAAGGCATGCTTCTTGATCAGCTTGCCGTTGACGTAGGTGCCGTTCGTGCTGTTGAGATCCTCGAGGAAAGAGTCATTGAGGATGTTGATGATCAGCGAGTGATGACCGCTCACGGCGGGGTTGTCGATACGGACGTCGTTGTCCGGGAGACGCCCGATCGTGTAGCGCTCCTTGGTCATGTTGTACTCGGCCAATACCTGGCTGTCGAGACTGAGGATCAAACGTGCCATATTGTTCTGCGCCGTTTACTGTAAGTCGTCCGATATACGCGGGTCGAACTCCCCCCGCGCCGCTTGTCACCCATGCAGCCGTTCAGGAACGGAACATTTTCGAAAGCCTGGCAACGAGCCCCCTTTTTGCCGCGAATGGCTCCATGATCTGAGCCAGCATCACGGATACGTTATCTCGCCCGCCGTGGTCGTTGGTCAGCTGGATGAGCTGTTGACCGACCGTCTCAAGACTAGCATTAAAAGTGCTGATGGTTAAGTGAATATCCTCGTCCTCGACCATGTCCGGCAGGCCGTCCGAGCACAGCAGGAAGATGTCCCCCTTGCGGGCGTCGAACTCCTGGACCTCGACCTCCACGGTCGGCTCCACCCCAAGCGCCCGGGTCACGTAGTTGCGGTTGGTCGAGCGCTGCGCCTCCTCCTCGGAGTAGAAGCCGCGGTCCACCAGCTCCTGGAGCAGTGAATGGTCGAGCGTGAGCTGCTCGAACTTGTCGCCCCTCAGGCGATAGGCGCGCGAGTCCCCGACGTGCGCGATCGAGACGCGGTTGTCGTAGAACATGGCAGCGACCAGGGTGGTGCCCATCCCCTCGCAGTGGGTCTGGCTCTGGGCGGTCTGGAAGATGATCTTGTTCGCGCGGGCGACGGCATCGCGAAGCACGATCGACTGGCGCATCAGGCCGGTCATGGGATCGATCTCGTTGCGGCTCTCGCGGCTCGCCCCCTCGACCGCCAGCTCGGTGACGGTCTGGACGGCGATGCCGCTTGCCACCTCTCCGGCGTTGTACCCTCCCATGCCGTCCGCCAGCACCATGAGGCCCGTATCCGGGTCGGAGCCGATCGCATCCTCGTTGTGCTCCCTGACCTTGCCGGTATCGGTGATCTCGGCAAACTTGATCTTTCCGCGCAGGCTCATAGGGACGTTTCTTCTTCTGTGCTCACGCCGCATATCGTGCGCAGTTGCGAAGGGCGATCGCCATCTCACCGCCGTTCGCAAAGCGGTCTTCGGGTCGTTTCGCCAGCGCCTTGGACAGCACCGCATCCACGCTCGGAGGAATGCCCGGGCGGCGCCTCGAGACCGGCACCGGATCCTCCGAGGTAATCTTCGTCATCAACACTGCTATGTTCGTGGCCTTGAACGGCACCTCGCCGGCCAGGAGCTCGTATAGAGTAACACCAAGCGAAAACAAGTCCGAGTGGCCCGTAAGGGGTTCCGCGGCGAGCTGCTCGGGCGACATGTACATCGGTGTGCCGAGCACGATGCCGGTCTTCGTCCGGTTGTTGTCGGTGAGCCGGGCGACGCCGAAGTCCGTGATCTTGAGGATGTCGGCGCGGTTGTCCCACATCAGGTTGGCGGGCTTGATGTCGCGGTGTATCACCTGCTGGTTGTGTGCGTAGTCGAGCGCCTCGGCGGTCCTCGCACAGAGCTCCAGTGCCTTCTTCGGGGCGAGCAGGCGCTTCGGGTCCGTGAAGTGCGTGAGCTGCTGGCCGGTGAGGTACTCCATCGCGATGTAAGCGAGGTGCTTGTCCTCGCCGGCGTCGTAGACGGTGATGATGTTCGGGTGCGTCAGGCGGCCGGCGGACTCCGCCTCGCGGAAGAATCGCAGCCGCGCTTCCTCGAGCTCCTCGTCCTCGAATTCCTTCTCGATCGGGATGACCTTGAGCGCCACCGGGCGGTTGATGCGCGGGTCGCGGGCGAGGTAGACGGCGCCCATGGCGCCGCGCCCGATGCGCCGCTCGATCACGTAGCGCCCGAGGCGCTGCGGCATGCCGTTGGAATCCGACAGCGACAGGCTGCGCTTCTCGCGCGGCGGAGGCGGTTCCTGCGTGCGCTTCATCCACTGCAGGACGGCTTCGGCGCGTTCCGGTTTCGCCTGCTCCTCGAACGCGAGCGACAGCTTGTACATGACGGCCGCGAGCGTCTCGGTGGGCTCGCAACGGCGGAACTCCGCGAACGCCGGTTCCAGGCGCCCGGCGGCGAGGAAGTCCGTGCCGCGCTTGAATGCATTCACCGCCGCCTTCTTGCCGCTCGTCGCGAACCACCAGCACAGGATGCCGACGCTCGCGACGATGAGCACCGGCCGGCCGAGGTCGAGGCGCAGCCGGCCGAACGCGAGCAGCAGGGCTTCCAGCACGACCAGCACGAGAATGGCGGCGAGCGTGGCGAGGACGACGTCGCGCCGGCGGCGCCCGGGCATCCACAGCACGGCACCGATTCCGAGCAGCACGGGGGCGAGCCATTGCAGCACTATCACCGGCAGCGGGGCGGTGACCGCCTGCTGCTGCTCGATGCCGGCCAGGAGCGCCGCGGTGAGCTCCGAGCGCGTGACGTACTGGCCGGAAGGCAGCGTGGCGACGGCCGCGACCAGCGGTGCGTCGGTGTCGACGAACACGGTGCGGCCCGCCAGCGAAGCCGTGTCGAAATCGGGCTCGAGCAGGGCGATCGCGGAGATGCGCGGCAGCTCGGCGTAGTTGGTGAGGCAGACGGCCGCATCGGTGCCGGGAATGGGTTCCTTCGTGCCGGCGTAGCGCGGGTTCTGCAACGCGATCGCGAGCGGCAGGGACGGGAACATCACGCCGCCCTCGAACTGCCACAGCGAGGCCCGGCGCAGCACGCCGTCGTCGTCGGGCTCGACGTTGAGAAAACCGCTCCAGCTCGCGACCCGGTCGAGGCGATGGCCGCGGGGCACGAACACCGGGCTGCCCGTCGCGAGCGTCGCCGCCCACCCCGGGAGCTCGGCCCCGGGCTCGATCGGCGGCGGGCCGGGCAGGACGATGCGCGCCACCCCGGCGAGCTTCAGCTTCTGGATGATCGCCCCGTATACCGCGTCGAGCTTGCCCGGCGCGACCCGGTCCGGGTCGATGGTGACGATCATCCCGTTCTCGAGCGGCGCGTTGGCCACGCGCGTCGCAAGCTGGTCGTAGAGCACGCGGTCCGCCTGCACGAACCAGGCGGCCCCCGGCCCGTAGAGGAGCACGAGGAGGATTCCGACGAGGCTCGCGGCGACCAGGCGATCCCGGCGTATTGTGCGTTCTTTGTCCAAGCTCAGCTCACGAACCCAAAACGAGGCCGCCGCAGCGGCCCTGCCGCCGAAGGCAGAGCAGCAGGCGCGCACGGACGGTCCCGATGGCCGCCGGAGCATCCCCTGTCGGGCTCTCCGCGACCGCCGCGCAGTATAGAAAATCCCAAGCAGGGCTAGTGAGATAGGGTTGGCAGTTTTGCGGCCGGAAAAGCCTCCCCGAGGCCGCCGCAAGGGTCGGTCGTGATCCGCCCGCGAAACTGTCGCACAATGCGCCGCGAACACGTGTCGGGCTGCGGGGAATGGCAAAGCCGGGAAAAACGACTTACGTCTGCAGCGCCTGCGGCGCCGCCAGCCTGAAGTGGCAGGGGCAATGCCCGGAATGCGATGCCTGGAACACGCTCGAGGAACGGGCGCCGGCGCCGACCGGGCAGCGGCTCGCGCCGGTGCGTCCCGTCGACCTGGCCGAGCTGTCCGCGGAGGCGGAGAGCCGCTTCGCCACGGGCTTCTCCGAGCTCGACCGGGTGCTGGGCGGCGGGGTCATGCCCGGGGCGGTGATCCTGCTCGGTGGCGACCCCGGGGTCGGCAAATCCACGCTCCTGCAGCAGGCTGCCGCTGCGCTCGCCCGCGACCTCACCGTGTGCTACGCGACCGGCGAGGAGTCGCGGCGACAGGTCGGGCAGCGCGCCCAGCGCCTCGGCCTGGCCGACAGCCGGCTGTGCCTGCTCGCCGATACCGACCTCGACAACGTGCTGGAGCAGGCCGCCGCGGCAAAGGCGGCCGTGGTCGTCGTCGATTCGATCCAGACGATGGCGACGCGGGACCTCCCGTCCGCTCCCGGGTCCGTGGCCCAGCTCAGGGAATGCGTCGGCCGCGTGGTGCAGTTCGCCAAGAGCCGCGAGGTGGCCTTCTTCCTCATCGGCCACGTCACCAAGGAGGGCGCGATCGCGGGGCCGCGCGTGGTCGAGCACATGGTCGACACCGTCCTGTACTTCGAGAACGACCCGGGCAGCCGCTATTCCGTGATCCGCGCGGTCAAGAACCGCTTCGGCGCCGCCAGCGAGATGGGCGTGTTCGCGATGACGGCGGCCGGGTTCCGCGAGGTGAAGAACCCGTCGGCCATCTTCCTGTCCGGTACGGAGGAGGGTGCTCCGGGGAGCGTCGTGAGCGTCGCCTGGGAAGGCAGCCGGCCGCTGCTGGTGGAGATCCAGTCGCTGGTCGTGGAGGCAGCGGGCGGTCACCCGCGGCGGCTCGCGCAGGGCTTCGACACCAACCGGCTGGCGTTGCTCGTGGCCGTGCTCCAGCGCCACGGCGGCCTCTC
>Ga0079224_100006781_pt1 | contig 15260 bp, 12 predicted proteins | sample Stecom2015_FD_80414 | JGI IMG/M metagenome (GOLD analysis project Ga0079224, IMG submission 80414) | Agricultural soil microbial communities from Utah to study Nitrogen management - Steer compost 2015 | ecosystem: Environmental > Terrestrial > Soil > Agricultural land | place: USA: Utah...
CCCGTTCCGCGGTGCCGGCCCGGCCAGGCCGCGCAACCGCGCGTTGCGGCGTTCCAGGTCCTCCGCCGTGACGGGGAACAGCGCCGTGTCGCCCCGGCCCACCTGGGCCTGGTTGAGCTCGACGAACCCCCGCGTGTCCCGCTCGTACGCCGCGAACGCCGCCGTGTGGTCCGGCTGCGTGGCCAGCGACCGGGCCAGCATGTACGCCCCCACCAGCGCGAGGCTCGTGCCCTGCCCCGTGAGGAACGACGGCGCGTGCGCCGCGTCGCCCGTCAGCACCACGCGGCCGCTCGACCAGCGCGGCATGCGGACCTGGCTGACCGTGTCGAAGAACAGGTCGTCCGACTCCCGCGCCGCCGCGACCATGCCGGGCACGCGCCACCCGTCGCCCGCGAAGCGGTCGGCGAGCAGGGCGTGCTGCGCCGCGGGGTCACGCAGCAGGGCGAGCGGCGGCTCCGGCACGGCCACGTTGAGGAAGGCGTGCAGGGGCTCGTCGGCCCGCGTCGCGTAGAGGGCCGCGGCACGACCCGGCGCGTTCCACATGACCACCTCGCGCGACAGGCCCTCCGTGTTGGGAACGGTGAAGATGCCGAAGCAGTACCCGAGGTACCGGTGGAACTGCTCCTCGGGTCCGAACGTCAGCGCGCGGGTGTGCGAGTGCAGGCCGTCCGCCCCCACGACGACGTCGAACGTGCGCCGCCCGCCGCCGCGGAACGTGACGTCCACGCCGTGCTCGTGCTCGGCGAGGGTGTCGATCGAGTCCGCGAAGAGCAGCTCGACGTCGTCCCGCACCGTGTCGTGGAGCGCCTCGGTCAGCCGCCCGCGGGCCACCTCGACGTCGCGCCCCTCGACGCCGCCCGCCACCGCCTGCGGGTGCACGACGGCGACCTCGGCGCCGTCGCCCTCGAGGAAGGTCATGCGCCGGGACGCGATGTCCGCCTCCCGCAGCCGCGGCAGGATGCCGGTGCGCCGCGCGACCTCCGCCGCGGTGCCGCGCACGTCGATGGGGTACCCGCCGCTGCGGGGTGCCCGGGCCCGCTCCACCACGGTCACGGCGAACCCGTACCGGTGCAGCCAGTGGGCCACGGTGAGTCCGGCGACGCTCGCGCCGGAGACCAGGACGGTGCCGCGCGCCGCGCTCATCGGGCGCCTCCCCGCGTGGTGGCGAGCTCGGGGGTCGCCGTGACGACGCCGCCGTCGTCCTGCCGGTGGCGCAGCAGCGTGACCGCGAGGACGAGCGCCGCCACGAAGGCCAGCGAGGCGATCGCGGTGTAGCCGTCCACGCCGGCGGCCGAGCGCACGGTCTCGCCGTCGACCACCACGGAGGTCGTGGTGAGCACCGCGGCGCCGACGAAGTCGAACACGACGGCGCCGACCGAGACCATGAGCATGACGAGGCTGGACACGATGCCCTGCTTGTTCGCCGGGGCGAGGCTGCCCGCCATGTTGAAGCCGGACGTGCCGAGCGCGCCCACGGTCACGCCGAGCAGGAACGCGAAGCAGAACGCGGCCACGAACACGGAGGTGCCGACGAACATGCCGACCGTCGCGAGCGTGCCGAGCAGCACCGCGCCGACGAGGGTGCGCGCGGGCCCGACCCGGGCCGCGAGCCAGCCCGCCAGCGGCCCGCCGAGCATGACGCCGAAGCCGGGCGCCGCGAGCAGCAGCGCGACCGAACCCTGGTCGGCCAGGCCGTAGCCGAGCCCCTGGGCGCCCGAGACGTCGCCGACGAGCGGCACGAGCTGCAGCATGCTCTGGTACGAGCCGGCGCCCAGGAAGACGACGAGCAGCGTGAGCACGAGCGGCCTGCTCAGCGCCCCGAGGTCGACGAGCGGCTCGGGCGTACGCCGCGTGTGCCGCAGCCAGCGGACGAGACCCGCGACGCCGGCGACGGCGAGCAGCAGCGGCACCGGGCCGAACCAGCCGAGCTCGGCACCGAGGCTGATGTAGCCGAGCACGCCGACCAGGCCGGCACCGAGCAGCAGGGCGCCCCGGACGTCCAGCCGGCCCGGCGTGACGACGCCGGACTCGGGTACGGCGCGGTACACGCAGAACGCCATGGCCGCCGCGACGACGGAGGAGACGAGGAACAGCACCTGGAAGCCGAACGCGGTGGCGAGGTGCTCGACGAGGAACCGGGACAGGATGTTCAGGAAGGCCGACCCGGTGGTCACGATCCCGACGACGACCATGGCCAGCCGCGGCGCCGCGACGCCGCGCACGATCGCGACCGAGAGGAACACCGCGGCGAGCGACGCGCCCTGCAGCATGCGCCCCGGCACGAAGAGCCAGAGGCTCGGCGCCACGGCGCACAGCACGGCGCCGACGCCGCTGAGCAGCAAGGTCGCCACGAGCACTCGGCGGCTGCCCCAGATGTCGGCGCTGCGGCCGAGCAGCGGCGCCCAGAGGACGCCCGCGAGGGTCGCGGTGGCGTTCAACCAGGCCGCCTGGTCGGTGTCGAAGTGCTCGAGCATCTCGGGCAGGACGACCAGGGGTGCGGTGATGGCCGAGTCGACCACGAAGTTCACGAGGGCCAGGACGGCGACGAGGCCGACGAGGCGCGGGTTCCACCGGGTGTGGACAGGGGCTCCGGGCGCCGGTGGTGCGCCACGGTCCCGCCTGTTGACGTGCGTGTGTGTCGTCATACCGCCAGACTTCCGCGCGGCGCACGCCCCCGGCAGCGTGCCCGCCCCCGCCCCCGGTAGGGAATCCCCTCCCCTCCCCCGCCGAGGTAGTCACTTGGCGAGGTAGTCACTTGGCGAGGTAGTCACTTGGCGAGGTAGTCGTCTGGCGAGGTAGTCAGGACTACTTCGCCACGTGACTACCTCGCCACCTGACTACCTCGCCAGGTGACTACCTCGGCACAGCGGGGGTCGGGTGGCGGCGGACGGCGGTCACCAACGTCGCGCCCAGCACGACGGCGGCGGCCGCCGCCGCGGCCCACGCCGCCGGTGCGGACTCGAGCTCACCGCTCGACCGGCCCACGGCGATCCACGTCAGCCCCCACGCGATGGCCGCACCCACGGCGAACCGCCCACCACCGCGGACGGCGAGCGCCACGCCGAGCCCCGCGACGACCACGAGCACGGCGACGGCCCAGCCGTCGGGCCCGAGACCGGCGCCGCCGAACCCCGAGGCGGCCAGCGCAGCGGCGATGTTGGCGACCGTGGCGACGCACACCCAGCCGAGGTAGATGCCGAGCGTGCCGTCCACCAGCACGCGGTCGAGCAGCCCGTCGGCGCGGGTGCGCGTGAGGATCACGAAGATGCGCGCGAGGAGCACGAGCAGCGCCGCGATGACGAGCACGCTCCCCCACAGCAGGCCCGCCTGCACGACGAGGATCCACGCGGCGTTGAGCAGCATGCTCCCGGCGACGGGCAGGCGCAGCTGGCGCTGGCGCTCCTGCGCGACCGGGAACCACTGCAGCACGGTGTACCCGGCGAGCCCTGCGTACACGATGCTCCACACCAAGAACGCGCCCGACGCCGGCGCCACCGGCGTCGCCGCTGCGTCCAGCGCGCCGCCCGCGGCGTCGGCGATCGGCGTCCCGCCGAACAGGCCCACGCCGATCATCGACCCGACCAGGCACACCAGGTAGCTCAGGGTGACGGCGACCTGCCGGCCTCTGTCCGCGGACCTCTCCTGTGTCATGGGCGCTCCTCCTCGTCGTGCCGGCCGGCCTGGGAGGCCACCCGCGGGAATTATGCCTAGCCTATCTAGTAATCTGCCGGACTTCCTGATCTACCGAGGGTGGGTGGCCAGCATGACCCAGGTCCTGGTGACCGGCGCGACGGGCTACATCGGCGGACGGCTGGTGCCCGAGCTGCTGGACGCGGGGTACGACGTGCGCGTGCTCGTGCGGCACCCGGAACGGCTCGCCGCACGCGAGTGGTCCGACCGCGTGCAGGTCGTCACCGGCGACGCGACGTCCCGCGAGGAACTGCGCGGCGCGCTCGACGGCGTCGACGTCGCCTACTACCTCATCCACGCGATGGCCGGGGGCGGCGGCTTCGCGGAGCGGGACCGCAGCACGGCACGCGGCTTCGCCGTCGTGGCGCGCGAGGCGGGGGTCGGCCGCGTCGTCTACCTGGGTGGCCTCCACCCCGACGACGAGCGCCTGTCACCCCACCTCGAGTCCCGGCGCGAGGTGGAGGAGATCCTGCTCGACGGCGGCGTCCCCACCGTCGTGCTGCGCGCGGCCGTGATCCTCGGCTCCGGCAGCGCGTCGTTCGAGATGATGCGCTATCTCACCGAGCGCCTGCCCGCGATGATCGCACCTCGCTGGATCGACAACCGCATCCAGCCGATCGCGGTGCGGGACGTCCTTCGGTACCTCGTCGGCGCAGCGGCGATCCCTGCCGACGTCAGCCGGGCCTTCGACATCGGCGGACCCGACATCCTGACCTACCGCGAGATGATGCAGCGCTACGCGGCGGTCGCGGGCCTCCCCCGCCGGATGATCCGGGCGGTGCCCGTGCTGACGCCGCGGCTGGCCAGCCTGTGGGTGGGGCTCGTGACGCCCGTCCCGCCGGGCATCGCGCGCCCGCTGGTGGGGTCGCTCGTGCACGAGGTCGTCGCCCGGGAGGACGACATCCGGCAGTACGTCCCCGACCCGCCGGACGGCCTGCTCGGGTTCGACGAGGCCGTGGGACTGGCCCTGACGCGCATCCGGGAGCTCGACGTGCGGACCCGTTGGTCGTCGGCGTCGACGCCGGGGGCGCCGTCCGACCCCCTGCCCGACGACCCGGAATGGACCGGCGGGAGCCTGCTCGTCGACGACCGGGCCCGCCCCGTCGACGCCTCGCCCGAGGCTCTGTGGACGGTGATCGAGGGCATCGGCGGCGCGCACGGCTGGTACTCGTGGCGCCTCGGCTGGGTCGCGCGCGGGCTCATGGACCGGCTGTTCGGCGGGCCGGGGCTGCGGCGCGGACGGCGCGACCCGCACCACCTCGCGCCCGGCGACGCACTCGACTGGTGGCGCGTCGAGACGATCGAGCCCGGGCGCCTGCTCCGGCTGCGCGCCGAGATGCGGCTGCCGGGGCTGGCGTGGCTCGAGCTGTCGGTCGAGGACGCGGACAACGGCCGGCCGACGTTCCGCCAGCGCGCGATCTTCGTGCCGCGCGGGCTGCTCGGCCAGCTCTACTGGTGGGGCATCAGCCCGTTCCACGGCATCGTCTTCGGCGGCATGCAGCGCAACATCGCCCACGCCGCCGAGGCGCCGAGGTAGTCATCTGGCGAGGTAGTCACGTGGCGAGGTAGTCAGGACTACCTCGCCCTGCGACTACCTCGCCAGACGACTACCTCGCCAAGTGACTACCTCGGCGGCAGCGGCGGCGCGCGCCGGCGGGGTCGGTCAGGCGCGGAGCCAGGCCGTTGCCGCGCCCGGGAGCCGTCCGTCCTCCAGCGGGACGCTGGTCAGCAGCACCTCACCGGCGGGCAGGTCGAACGGCTCGTCGCCGAACACCGTGACGTTCAGCCAACCGTTCGGCCGGCGGAAGGCGAGCACGTCGTCGCGGCCCGTCTCGACCCAGGTCATCTCCTCGTCGGTCTGCAGCTCACGGCGCAGCTCCAGAGCGCGCCGGTACAGGGTGAGCGTCGAGCCCGGGTCGCCGTCCTGCACCTCGACCGCGTAGTCGCCGAACCAGTCCGGCTGCGGCAGGTCCGCCGACCCGGACCCGAACCCGAACGAGGCGCCCTCGCGGGTCCAGGGCAGCGGCACGCGGCAACCGTCGCGGCCGACGTCGACGCCGGGGTTCCGGAAGAACGTCGGGTCCTGGCGGGCCTCGTCGGGCAGGTCGGGCACCTCGTGCAGCCCGAGCTCCTCGCCCTGGTACAGGTACGACGAGCCGGGCAGCGCGAGCTCGAGCAGCGACGCCGCGCGCGCCCGGCGCAGCCCCAGCTCACGGTCCAGCGCGGGCTCGGCACCGCGCGCCAGCAGCCACGCCTTGCCCTGCTTCTCCCGGACCTCGCCGCCGGCGGTGCGGCGCGGCGGCAGGCCGTAGCGCGTGGCGTGCCGCACGACGTCGTGGTTGGAGAACACCCAGGTCGTCGACGAGCCCGACGCCGCGGCGAGCTCGAGGTTGAACGTGATGATCTCGCGGAACTGCGCGGCGTCGAAGTCGGCCTCGAGCAGGTCGAAGTTGAACGCCTGCCCGAGCCCGTCCGCGCTCGCGTACCGCGCACGGCGGTCGGCGGCCACCCACGCCTCGGCGACGGCGGTGCGGGGCGGGTCGTAGGAGTTGAAGACCCCGCGCCACTCGGCATAGATCTCGTGCACCTCGTCGCGGTCCCACAGCGGGTGGTTCCCGTCCCAGGGCATGGCGTCGAGCTCGGCCTGGCTGGGCAGCTCGTCACCGAGATCCTTGGCGAGCCCGTGCGCGACGTCGACGCGGAACCCGTCCACGCCGCGGTCCGACCAGAACCGCAGGGTCTGCAGGAAGTCGGCGCGCACCTCCGGGTTCTTCCAGTTGAGGTCCGGCTGCTCGGTCGCGAAGTGGTGCATGTACCACTGGCCGTCCCCGACCGGCTCCCAGGCCGGCCCGCCGAACGTCGACGGCCAGTCCGCGGGCGGCTCGGCGCCGTCGGGCCCCTTGCCGTCCCGGAAGATGTAGCGGTCGCGCGCCGGCGAGCCCTTGGGCGACGCGAGCGCCTCCTGGAACCAGACGTGCCGGTTCGAGGTGTGGTTGGGCACGAGGTCGACGATCAGCTTGATGCCGGCACCGTGCAGCGCGGCGACGAGCGCGTCGAAGTCCTCGAGCGTCCCGAGCCGCGGGTCGACGTCACGGTAGTCGTCGACGTCGTACCCGCCGTCGGCGAGCGCCGACGGGTAGAAGGGGCTGAGCCAGACCGCGTCGACGCCGAGCCGCTGCAGGTAGGGCACGCGCTCGGTGATGCCGGGCAGGTCGCCGAGGCCGTCGCCGTTCGCGTCCGCGAAGGCGCGCGGGTAGATCTGGTAGACGGCGGCCTGCCGCCACCACGTGGCGTCGCTCGCGCTGCCGTCCGGGGTCAGGCGGGTGTCCATCACTTCGGTCATGGGGTGATCGGTCTCCTTGCTCGGTTTCAGGCGTGCGGTACTGCGGCTCGCGGGTTTACTTGACGGCGCCCTGGGTGACCCCGGACATCACCCAGCGCTGCGTGAACAGGTAGACGACGATCGCGGGCGCCATCGCCATGAGGTAGGACGCGAACGCCACGTCGTAGTTGCTGGAGAACTGGCTCTGGAAGATGTTCTGCACCACGGGCAGGGTCTGCAACGCGGGATCGGCGGTGATCATCGACGGCATCATGAAGTCGTTCCAGGACGCGAGGAACGCGAAGATCCCCACGGTCGCGCTCATCGGGGCGAGGAGCGGGAAGACGAGCCGCCAGAAGACCTGCCACGTCGTCGCGCCGTCGAGCCGCGCGCTCTCCTCGAGCTCGGCGGGCAGCGAGCGCAGGAAGGCCGTGTACAGCAGGGTGCTGAACGAGAGCTGGAACATGACGTGCAGGATCGCGACGCCGGCCGGGTTGTCGAGGCCGACGAGCCCGGTGAGCCGCACCTGGGACAGCGCGAGCACGGGGAACGGCAGGAACATCGCGCCCAGCAGGTAGAAGAACGACCAGCGGAACAGCCGGCGGTCCCAGTTGCGCGCGACGGCGTAGGACGCCGCCGAGCTGAGGACGACCGTCCCGACGACGGACACGAGCGTGACGAGCACGGACACCGTGAACGCCCGCGGGAAGGACGTCAGGCGCCAGGCCTCGGCGAGTGCGCCGAAGGTCGCGGGCGAGGGCAGCGAGAAGGCGTTGCCGTCGACGGCCTGCTCGCCCGTCTTGAACGCCATGGTGACGGTGACGTACAGCGGCACCAGCACGGCCAGCGTGCACACCAGCAGGGTCGCGGTGACGGGGACGTTGACGCGCCGGCTCATCGGACCGCCACCCGTCCGCGCGTGAGCCGGAGCTGGAGCAGCGCCAGCACGAGGGCGATGAGGAAGAAGATCGTCGCGTTCGCCATCTGGTAGGCGTAGTCGCCACCCTGGAAGCCGGAGAAGATCGTCATCGCGACGCTGCGGGTCGCGGTGCCGGGCCCGCCGTCGGTGAGGCCGACGATGACGTCGTACGCGTTGAGGAAGTTCTTGAAGCCGATGACGACGTTGATCAGCACGTACCCCGCCAGCAGCGGCAGCGTGATGGTGCGCAGCTGCCGCCACCCGGAGGCGCCGTCGATGCTCGCGGCCTCGTACACCTCGTCGGGGATCGACATGATGCCCGCCGTGTAGACGAGCAGCGCCGACGGCACGGCCTGCCACGCGGTGACGACGACGATCGCCGTCCACGCGAGATCGGGGTTCGCCAGGAGGCTGGTCTGCAGCGACTCGAGGCCGAGCGCGGACCCGAACCGGGGCAGCGCGGTGGAGAAGAGGAAGCTGAACACGTACGCGATGACGATGCCCGAGACCACCATCGGCAGCACGAACACGGTGCGCAGCGCCGCGCGGGCCGGGATGCGTGCGGCGAGGCCGATCGCGAGCAGGAACGCCACGACGTTGACGACGAGCACCGTGACGAGGGCGAATCCGACCGTGAAACCGTAGGAGGAGAGGATCGCCGGGTCGGTGAACAGCACCGCGTAGTTGGTCAGGCCGATGAAGCGGTACTCGCCGAAGCCGATCGAGTCGGTGAAGCTGTACACGATGCCCATGACGGCGGGCAGCGTGATCGCGAGCGTGAACAGCGCGACGGTGGGCAGCAGGAACAGGTAGTACGTCGTGTCGACGCGCCGTCGTCGGGCAGGACGCGCCGCGGCACCCGTCACCGGGGCCGCGGCGGTGCGGCTCGCGGCGGGTGCGGCGTGGATCGCCATGTGGAGTCCTCGGGACGTAGGGGCAGGGGCTGAAGGATCAGGGCTGATCAGGGCCGCGGGTCAGGTGCGGCGGGCCAGGCGGGCCCAGTCGGCGTCGAGCGTGCTCAGCACGGCGTCGGGGTCGGCGCCCGTGACGAGCGACTGCACGTAGTTGTGCAGCGGGATCGACTCGGGCACGAGCTGCGACGGGCCGAGGTAGAACTGCGCCGCGTCGTAGTAGGGCTGCACCTCGACCAGGGCGGGGTGCGTGACGGGCGGCGCGTCCGTCGTGACGCCGAAGCCGAGGTTGTCGGCGTTGTAGGTGTCCACGACGTCGGGCCGCAGCAGGAACGACACGAGCTCGCGCGCGGCGTCCTGCCGCGGCGACATCTCGGGGATCCACAGCGCGAGGTCGACGTTGACCCGCACCTTGCGGTCGGCCGGGTCCTCGGTCATGGGCAGCGGGAAGACGCCGACATCGAGGTCGGGCGACGTCTTGGCGATCTCCGTGAGCGCCCACGGGCCCTGGAGGTACATCGCCGCCTCGCCGCGTGCGAACGCGAGGTTGCCGTCGCCGTAGCCCTTGTTGGCGGCGTCGGGGTTGACGTAGCGCGTGAGGGCGAGCATCCGCTCGACCGGCTCCCGGAACTGGTTCCGGAACGAGACCGGCGAGTGCGGCCCCGTCTCGGCCCCCTGCTCCGCGAGCGCCTGGAAGAAGGCGGTGACGTCGACCATGCCGCCCGCGGTGTAGTCGAACAGGCCCTGGCCGATGGTCCACGGCTCGGCGTAGGTGGCGTAGATCGGCGTCACGCCCGCCTCGTCCAGCGCCGCGCACACGTCGAGGAGCTCGGACCACGTGGTCGGCACCCCGAGGCCGTGCCGGTCGAAGATCTCCCGGTTGTAGAGCACGCCCGCCACCATGAGCGAGTAGGGCAGCACGCTGGTGCGGCCCGGGTAGGACGCCGTGAGATCGATCAGCGGGAGCAGGTCGGGGTTGACCCGGTCGGCCTCCGGCATGTCCGCGAGGTCGCTCAGCGCGCCGTGCTCGACGAACCGCGCGATCTCGAAGTTGTAGTTGGAGCACCCGAGGTCGGGGGGTGCGCTGCGCGCGAAGCCCGCCGAGAGGTCGGTCGTCACGTCGTGAGCGACCCGGACGCCGGGCCGCTCGTCGCGGAACCGTGCCAGCAGCTCGTCGAAGTAGCCGATGACCTCGGGCTTGGACTGGTAGAAGGACACCGCCGCCGACCGCCCCGACGGGGCGCACCCCGTCAGCGCGAGTCCGGCGCCGACGAGGCCCGCGGCCAGGAAGGACCGCCGGCTCAGTCCCTTCGACGGTGAAGGGGAGGGTTCGGGCACGTGATCGTCTCCTCGCGTTCCGCCGCGCACCGGCGCTGGCACGAGGCTTTAAATCTAGTGACTAGATTTACTCGCACGATCATGTACGTCGCCCGGGTTAGAGTCAAGGGGTGGACTCCTACCCCGTGGCCAGCTCGGCGCGGCTGCTGCGGCACACCAACGCCGCCGCCGTGCTCCGGCTCGTCTGGGACCGGCCGACGTTCACGGCCAGCGACGTCATGGCCGACACCGGCCTGACCCGCTCGACCGTGCTCGCGCTGTGCGACGAGCTCGTGGCCCGCGGATGGGTCGGCGAGCTCGACGACGCACGGGCCGCGGGCGAGTACCGCATGGGCCGACCGGCCCGGCGTTACGCCTTCGCGCCCCGGGCGGGCCGCGTCGTCGGGGTCGACGCCGGGCAGCACCACGTGACGGCGTCCGTGGCCGACCTGCGCGGCGACGTCCTGGCGCGCGCCGTCGAGGAGCTGCGGGCCGACGCCTCCCCCGCCACACGCGTGCGGACGATCCGGCGCGCGATCGAGCGGGCCCTGGCCGACGACGCGGCCGCGCCGACCGACACCGGCCCCGCGGGGCCCGTCCTCGCCGTGGTCCTCGGCGTGCCCGCGCCGACCGACGCGCACGGCACCTCGCCGCCCGGCAACCAGCGGCGGTTCTGGGCGCGGATGAACCCCGAGCTCGCCGAGCAGCTCGCCGACGTCGGGCAGACCGTCGCCGTCGAGAACGACGCCAACCTCGCCGCCGTCGCGGAGTGGACCATCGGGGCGGGGGCGGGCCTGTCATCGTTCGCGACCCTGCTGTCGGGCGAACGGTTCGGCGCCGGGCTCATCGTCGACGGGACCCTGCTGCGCGGACACGGGGGCGGCGCGGGCGAGATGCGGCTCCTCGACCTCGTCGAGGGCGTCGGGTCGGCGGACGGCCTCGGGCACGTCGCGCGCGAGCTGGTGCGCCGCGCGGCCGACGCGGGCGAGCTGCCCGCGGGGTCGCCCCTGCGCGGCCAGGATCCGGCAGCGCTCGACGCCGCCGACGTGTTCGCGGCAGCCCAGGCGGGCGACGCCGTCGCGACGTCGATCGTCGAGCAGCTCGCCGACCGGCTGGCGCGCGTGTGCGCCGTCATCGCGTCGCTCCTCGACGTCGAGCGCATCGTGGTCGGGGGCGCGCTGTCCCCCGCGCTGGGCCCGGTGGTCGAGGCGGCGACCGAACGCCTGCCGTCCTACATCCACCCGCCGGTGCCCACCGTGGTCGCCTCAGAGCTGGGCTCGGACGGCGTGCACGTCGGGGCCGTGCGGCGGGCGCTGGCCCTCGTTCGGGCGAACCCGTTCGACTTCGAGCTCGTCCGCGAGGCAGCCGCGCGGGGTTGAGCCCCGCACCGGCGCCGATGACGCGCCTCGGCATGTCCGGCGTTTCGGCGTGTCGCCAGTAGACGATGACCACGCACAGCAACAGCTTCGGGAGAAGGCCGCCCGCGACCCGGCGGTCCGGCACGCCTCAGCAGGCGAGCACTGTCAGCGCTCCGCGAGCGCAGGTACGGGACCACCGACCCCGCCACCGACAGGCCCCGGCCCGCCCGCGCCCTCCGCGCCGTCCGGGTCGTCGAGGAGGAAGTCGGCGTGGCCTGCGAGCTGCGTGGCGAGCGCGGCGGCCCGCGGCAGCATCGTCGCCTCGTACGCGCGGACGGCCGCGTCGAGCGAGTCGGCGCCCGCGAGCGCCAGGGCGAGCTCGCACCCGTCGAGCAGCGCCAGGTTGACGCCCACGCCGGCCGGAGGCATGAGGTGCGCCGCGTCGCCGAGCAGCGTCACGGACGGCGAGTGCTCCCAGGTGTGCGGCGCGGGCAGCACGAACAGCGGGCGGTCCACGTACGGGCCGTCGTTGTCCGCGAGCAGGCGGAGCAGGTCGGGCGACCAGGTCCCGAACTCCCGGAGCAGGATCTCGCGGAGCCCTGCCGTGTCGTCGGACGTCAGGCCCGCCCGGCGCATCCAGTCGAGGGGCCGGCGCCGCACGACGTAGACGCGCATGCGACCACCGCCGTTGCGCTGGGCGAACAGAGCGCCGTCGGCGTCGGCCGCCATCGCGCTGCCCTGCCCCACGAGGCGCGCGAGGTCGGGGTGCCGTGACTCGACGTCCTCGAACCAGGCCTCCAGGAAGTCGACGCCGGAGTACTCGGGCACCGCGTCCGAGACGGCCGCCCGGACCGGCGAGCCCGCGCCGTCGGCGCCGATCACGAGGTCGGCCTCGACGCTGCCGCCGTCCCGGAAGACCACGGTGCGTGGTCCGGCGGACGGCCCGGTCACCGCCGCTGCCGCGTGCCCCCAGCGCACCGTGCCGGGCGCGAGCGAGCGCAGCAGCAGGTCGCGCAGCAGGCCGCGGTCGATCTCCGGGGCGCTCGTCTCTCCGTCGGCGGGCAGGTGCCGGTCGAGCAGGGTCCCGTCGGTGCCGAACCGGCGCATCTCCTGGCCCTCGGGCCGCGCCGCGTCCAGGAACTCCTCGAGGAGCCCTGCCTCGCGCAGCGCGGCCTGGCCGTCGGCCTCGTGCAGGTCGAGCGACCCGCCCTGCTGCCGGGCGTGCGCGTCGGCGTCGCGCTCGTACACCGTCACGGGGATCCCGTGCCGCTGCAGGATGCGGGCGCAGGTCAGTCCGCCCGGTCCTGCGCCGATGATCGCGATCCGCTGGTTCGTGGCACCCATGGTCACCGCCTCCCTCCACGGGAGGCCCTCTCCCGCCGGAGCCATAAAAGCAGAACGGTTCTGTTTTTACAACCGCTCTGACATCAGAGCCGTTCGATAGCATGCGCCCATGCCGTCGACGAGCCAGCGCCCGAGCACCCCCGGACGCCGCGAGCGCAAGAAGGCCGAGACCCGCGCGGCGATCGCGAACGCCGCGCTCGAGCTGTTCCTCGAGCGCGGGTTCGAGGACGTCGGGATCCGCGAGATCGCCGGGCACGCCGACGTCGCGGTGGCGACCGTGTTCGCGCACTTCCCGAGCAAGGAGGCCCTGGTCTTCGACGACGACGCCGCCGTCGTCGCCTCGCTCGTGACCGCCGTCGTGGAGCGCCCGGCGGGCAGCCCGGTGCTCGACGCGCTGGAGCACTGGTTCCGGACGTCGGCCCGGAACCGGCGGCACGGCGACCAGGAGTTCACCCGGTTCCGCGACCTGGTGGACCGGACGCCCGCCCTGCACGACTACTGGCAGGGACTGTGGCGCAACCACCGGACGACGCTCGCGCACGCCGTCGCGGACTCGTCCGACACCGACCTCGCCCGCGCGGAGCTCCTCGCGACACTCGTCGTCGAGGGCTACCTGCTCGCTACGGAGCACGACGACACCACCGCGACGTTGGACCTGCTGTTCCGGACACTGCGCGGCGGCCTGCCCGCCGCGGGGTAACCGACCACCGCCTCAGACCACCGCCAGGCGCCGCTCCGGGTTCGTGATCCGCTCCATGATCGTGACCGCGGCACGCCGGCTGAGCAGCAGCCGCGACACGGCCGCCGCCCGGCGGTTGTGCCCGCCGTCGATCGCGCTCGGGCCCGGGTTGCGCGCGGCGAGGTGGGCGAACGCCGTCGCGACGACATCCTCCGGCAACCGCTTGCGCGCGCCCGCCGTCGCGTCCTCGGTGCCCACCACGTCGTTGAACTCCGTGGCCGTCGCCCCGGGCGAGAGCGCGAACACGGTCAGGCCGGTGTGCCGCAGCTCGGCCCAGAGCGCCTCGGTGAAGCTCAGCACGAACGCCTTGGCACCTCCGTAGACGGCCATGCGCGGGGTGGGCGCGTAGGCGGCCATGCTCGCGACGTTGACGAGGAACCCGTCCCCCGCGGCGAGCAGGTCGGGCAGGAAGGCGTGCGCGATCTGGACGGGGGCCGCGACGTCGACGGCGATCTCCCGGGCGAGACGCTCCGGGTCCTCGTCGCGGAACGGCCCCCACGTACCGAAGCCCGCGTTGTTGACGAGGCTCGTGACCGTCACCCCGTGCGCGGCGACGGCTTCCCGGAGGTCGGCGCCGACGGTCGGGACGGACAGGTCGAACGGCACGACCGTGACGCCGACGGCGTGCCGGGCGCGGAGCTCGGCCGCGAGCGCCTCGAGCCGGTCGGCGCGGCGGGCGACGAGCACGAGGTCGGCGCCGCGCGCGGCGAGCCCGGTCGCGAACACGCGCCCGATGCCGGAGCTGGCGCCCGTGAGGAGGACGGTCTGGGTCGGGTAGTCGATAGCCATGTGGACACTGTATGCCTACCTGTCACTCGGTGCCAAGTAGGCATCGTAGGATGAGTCCGTGGCCACAGCATGGGACCGGCAGCGCGCCGCGCTGCGCGAGGAGATCACCGAGACGGCGCGCACGCTCTTCGTCGAGAAGGGGTTCGACGCGACGACGGTCGACGAGATCGCCCAGGCCGTCGGCATCTCGCGGCGCTCGTTCTTCCGCTACTTCGGCACCAAGGAGGACGTCGTGCTCGGCGACCTCACCGGGCGCGCCGACGCCCTCGCGCGTGCGCTGGCGGCGCGCCCGGCGGACGAGGACCCGTGGACGGCGCTGCGCACCGCGATGCTCGACTCGCGCAGCGAGACCTTCACCGACGTGCGCTCCGACCTCGCGATCACGCGCATGATGCGGGACACGCCCTCGCTGCGGGCGCGGAAGTTCGAGAAGCGCCAGTACTGGAGCGAGGTGCTGACCCCGCTGGTCGCCGAGCGGATCACCGAGGGCGACACGACGGTGCGTGCCGCCGCCGTCGTCGCCGCCGTGCTGGCATGCGTCGACATCGCCTCGGACGTGTGGGCGGAGTCCGGGGGCACGGCGGACATCGTGGCCGTCTACGACGAGGCGATCGCGGCGCTGCGCGGCTGACCGCCGGCAGCCTCAGCCCTGCGGCGCCGCGCCACGGAGGGCCTGGTCGACCAGGCGGGGGACGAGGTTCTCGTCGAACGGCTCGCGCAGCACGAGCAGGCGGTGGTAGCACACGCCCCAGAGCTGGTCGACGAGGAGGTGCAGGTCGGCGTCCGCGCGCAGCTGACCGCTCCGCTGCGCCGTCCGCAACCGCTCGAGGCCGAGGTCGCGCCGGGGCCGCGCGTAGCCCTCGACCCACGC
>Ga0079224_100006782_pt1 | contig 15260 bp, 8 predicted proteins | sample Stecom2015_FD_80414 | JGI IMG/M metagenome (GOLD analysis project Ga0079224, IMG submission 80414) | Agricultural soil microbial communities from Utah to study Nitrogen management - Steer compost 2015 | ecosystem: Environmental > Terrestrial > Soil > Agricultural land | place: USA: Utah...
ATTTGGCGTATATGCCGAAATCTTGCCGTTCAACGCTTCGCTCACAGAAATTTTGGAAAAACAACCCAAAGGAATCATCCTTTCCGGCGGACCTTCTTCGGTTTTCGCGGAAGATGCTGCTTTAGTTGACAAAGCTTTGTACGAGCAGAATATTCCGGTTTTCGGAATTTGCTACGGAATGCAATTGACCGCACATCTTTTGGGCGGAAAAGTGAAAAAAGGCGAAAAAGGCGAATACGGAAAATCGGAATTCAGTATTGTAGAAAATGCTTCTTTGTTCCAAAATGTACCGCAAAATTCAACTGTTTGGATGAGCCATTTTGACGAAGTTGCCGAACTTCCTTCGGGTTTTAAACTTGCCGGAAAATCCAACATTGACATCGCTTCGATTGTCAATGAGGAAAAGAAAATTTATGCGGTTCAGTTTCATCCGGAAGTTTCACATTCGGAATTCGGAACGCAAATGTTGGAAAATTTCGTGTTCAATATTTGTGAATGCGAAAAGAATTGGGAACTGATCGACTTTATTTCAACCGAAATCCAGCGAATCAAAGAAAAAGTTGGTAACAAAAAAGTGATTTTAGGATTGTCTGGCGGTGTTGATTCTTCTGTGGCAGCGGTTTTAATTCACAGAGCCATCGGTGACCAATTGACTTGTATTTTTGTCGATACGGGATTGCTTCGCAAAGATGAAGGCAAAAAAGTGATGGAAAATTATGGGAAACATTTCCACATGAACATCAAAATGGTGGATGCGCGCGAACAATTTTTATCAAAATTGAAAGGCATTTCTGATCCGGAAGAGAAAAGAAAAATTATCGGACGAGAATTCATAGAAGTTTTCGATGCCGAATCTCACAAATTTGAAGATTCCGAATTTTTGGCGCAAGGAACGATTTATCCGGACGTGATTGAATCTCAATCGGTAAAAGGACCTTCGGCAACCATCAAATCGCATCACAATGTGGGCGGATTGCCGGAAAAGATGAAACTGAAACTTTTGGAACCGCTTCGCGAATTGTTCAAAGATGAAGTTCGGAAAGTAGGTGTGGAATTGGGAATTCCGAGAGAATTGGTTTATCGTCATCCTTTTCCGGGACCAGGATTGGGGATCCGGATTTTAGGTGAAGTAGATGAAGAAAAAGTAAGAATTTTACAAGAAGCCGACGATATTTTCATTCAGGAATTGTATCAAAATAATTTGTACGACGAGGTGAGTCAAGCTTTCGTGGTGCTTTTGCCTGTGAAATCTGTGGGGGTAATGGGCGACGAAAGAACTTACGAGTACACTGCAGTCGTTCGTTCTGCCAATACGATTGACTTTATGACGGCAACTTGGTCAAAATTACCTTACGAATTTTTGGAATTGGTTTCAAGCCGTATCATCAACGAAGTCAAAGGAATAAATCGCGTAGCTTACGACATCAGCAGCAAACCTCCTGCAACAATCGAATGGGAGTAAGAAAAAATTTACATTCTTTTTTGTGAAAGAGAATTTTTAAATTATATTTGCACTCGCAATTTAAGGCAGACCCATGGTGTAACGGTAGCACACCGGTTTTTGGTACCGTTTGTCGGGGTTCGAATCCCTGTGGGTCTACCAAGTTAAAGCGTAACTAATTAATAGTTGCGCTTTTTTATGTCCTGTATTCTTAATTTTACGAATTAGAAAACAAGTATCATTTAACCTTGTTTTTTAATCTACTTCTAAGCATACATAGCACAGCAATCTCGTTAGCAGAAAGATTTTGATGAGTCTTCAACATCCGGTTGACTTCCTTTCGGAAATACCGCAGCGTTTTCCCGTCTAAATATTGATCTATGATGCGGGGATCAATGTAAGAATTTCTCGCTACTGCAGGTGTATTGCCAAGCTTTTCACTCACGGCTACAACCGCTTTTCTTATATTTTTATTGAGCTGTTTCTGGCCGATTTTTTCTTCGGCACCCAACTCATCCAGCGCAATAGCTGCAATCATCGTCCCCGACCAAGTTCTGAAATCCTTTGCCGAATATTCTTCACCCATTATTTCCCTGATGTACTGGTTCAGATCTTCGCTTTTGACATCTACTATGGTTTCATTCTCGTCCAAATATTTAAAAACCTCATATCCCGGAAGCTCATCTATTTCGGCAACAATTCTGGCTAAACGTGCATCCACAATGTGTTTTTCCTGCTCAACACCCGACTTTCCTTTGTAAGAAAATACAATTTCTTTTCCGTCTATTTCCAAATGTTTACTTCGGAGCGTTGTGAGTCCGTAACTTTCATTTTCCTTTGCATAAGTATCGCTTCCCGGTCTGAAGAAAGCTGTCTCCAGCAAACGTACCATGCAAGCCATTACCTTTTCCCGTGTCGGATTTTTCTGTCTCAAATGTTGACCCGTCACCCTGCGCATATGCTCAAGTTGTTCCGCAAAATGAACGATGCGGTCAAACTTTTTCTGCTCCTGCTTTTGTCTGAAATTGGGATGATAAATGTACTGTTTACGCCCCTTTTCATCATATCCCGTAACCAGAATTTTAGCTCCTTTATTTTCGGAAATTTCCACATCTTTCCATGCCGGAGGAATGACAAGCGACTTAAAATAAGCTTTCAAATCCTTATCAGTAACCGTTTTTCCTTCTTTGTCCAAATACCGAAATCCTTTCCCATGCTTTTTTCTAAAGTACATATCCAATCCATTTTATTGATTTCTATCACAAATTAAATTCCAAATTTTTTCTTTTTATTTTGGGCGCCTTGTCGTGCTGCTTCGGGGTACGCTTCGCTCCCGTCTCGTCTTTTGGACGAGACCAGCTCCCTGCGGTCGCTGCCCTGCACATCACGGGCGCAGATCCGTTGTCAAAATCAACCAGTGAAACCCAAAACAAATTCGGACATTTATAACTTTGGATTCAGAAAATAAAATTTTAAACTTCCGCCATAATCGATAAATTTACTATTCTAAAAACCAAAACGATGGACAATTACAGAATTCAAAACTTAGAACACTATTTCAAAGCCTATAAAAAATCAGTCAAAGAACCCGAAGAATTCTGGGGCGAAATCGCCCATGAAAATTTTACCTGGATTAAAAAATGGGACAAAGTCGTCGAACATGATTTAACCCAAGCAGAAATCAAATGGTTTGTAAATGCCAAACTCAACATTGTCAAAAACTGCATTGACCGTCATTTAAACAAAAAAGGAGACAAAACCGCCATCATTTTTGAACCTAATAATCCCGACGAAGCTGCACAATATATCTCTTATAACGAATTGCACGAACGTGTTTGCAGAATGGCAAATGTCCTGAAAAACCAAGGCGTACAAAAAGGCGATCGGGTTTGTATTTATTTACCGATGATTCCTGAACTCGCAGTTTCGGTTTTGGCTTGTGCCCGAATTGGAGCTGTTCACTCCGTGGTTTTCGCCGGATTTTCTGCTTCTGCGCTTTCTTCCCGAATCAATGATTGCGGTTGTAAACTATTGATTACTTCCGACGGCGGTTTCCGGGGTAATAAAAACATTGACTTAAAAGGAATTGCAGACGAAGCTTTGCAAAGTTCGCCGGAAATAGAAAAAGTTTTGGTGGTCAAAAGAACCGGAACTAAAATCAATATGAAAGAGGGTCGTGATCAATGGTTGCAACCTCTTTTGGACGAAGCGCCCAAAGACAACGTTGCAGAAGTGATGGATGCCGAAGATCCATTGTTCATTTTATACACTTCCGGCTCAACCGGAAAACCCAAAGGAATGGTGCATACAACGGCGGGTTATATGGTTTATTCGGCTTATACATTTCAGAATATTTTCCGATACGAAGATGGAGATGTTTATTGGTGCACCGCCGACATCGGTTGGATTACGGGACATACTTACATCATTTATGGTCCACTTTTGTGTGGTGCAACGACGGTTATTTTTGAAGGCATTCCTTCTTTTCCCGACCACGGACGTTTTTGGGATGTGATTGACAAACATAAAGTCAACCAATTTTACACTGCGCCAACTGCCATTCGTGCTTTGGCAAAAGAAAGTTTGAGTTATGTAGAAAATCATCAATTAACCTCTATCAAAGTTTTGGGTTCAGTCGGCGAACCGATTAATGAAGAGGCCTGGCATTGGTACAACAACCATGTTGGGAAAAAGCAATCGCCGATTACCGATACCTGGTGGCAGACCGAAACCGGCGGAATTATGATTGCGCCGATTCCGTTTGTAACGCCAACCAAACCGACTTATGCAACTCTTCCTTTGCCTGGCGTTCAACCGGTTTTGATGGATGAAAGGCGAAATGAAATCGAAGACAATCAGGTTGTGGGAAGTCTTTGCATTAAATATCCCTGGCCGGGAATTGCACGCACGATTTGGGGTGATCATCAAAGATTTATCGATACTTATTTTTCGGCATTTCCGGGGAAATATTTCACGGGCGATGGTGCATTGCGTGACGAGGTGGGTTATTACAGAATTACGGGCAGGGTAGATGACGTGGTGATTGTTTCCGGTCATAATTTAGGAACCGCACCGATTGAAGATGCGATTAATGAACATCCGGCGGTGGCGGAATCTGCAATTGTGGGTTATCCGCACGACATCAAAGGAAGTGCGCTTTATGGTTACATCACTTTGAAAGAAACCGGTGAGTACCGCGACCGTGCAAATCTCAGCAAAGAAATCAACGAACATATAGCTAGTCACATCGGACCGATTGCGAAACTGGATAAGATTCAATTCGTTTCTGGATTGCCGAAAACGCGTTCAGGGAAAATTATGCGTCGGATTCTGAGGAAAATTGCCGAAGGCGATTTCAATAATTTCGGAGATATTTCCACTTTGTTGGATCCTGAAATTGTAGAGGAAATTAAAAATGGAAGAATTAATTAAACGGAAAGGGATTTTCATAAAATCTTAACGTTTAAATCGCATAATAGTTTTTAGTTTTACTCATTAAATTTCAGTAATTTGAATTTCAAAATCATTTTGATTATCGGATTTATTTTAGGTCAAAGCATTGTCTTTGGTCAAGCCGACGAAATCTACACTTTCCCAAAAATCAAATCCCGGATTACGGTTCCGATTTCCATTCCGGTTCAGGAAGTCAATAATTTGATTAATAGTTCGGTAACAGGTGTTCTGTATGAAGATAATTCTTATACGGACAATGATAATGACCAGTTTAAGGTTCGTGTAGAGAAAAGTGATAAAATAAAACTTACCGCACTGAAGGAAAACCGATTCCTGATTGAAGTTCCCTTGAAAATTTGGGCGGAACAAGGTTATGGGGGAATGGGTTATTATGCTTACCAGGACACGAATTTCAAGGTTGTGATGAAATTTATTTCTTCTGTAGACTTAAAATCCGACTGGACTTTGGTGACCCAAACTCGGACCCATGGATTTGAATGGACGGTAAAACCCGTTCTGGATTATGGAACGATTAAAATTCCCATTGCTTCGCTCATTGAAGAAACTTTGAATGAGCAACAAGCCAAATTTACCCAAGTCATTGACGATAAAATAAAAGAAAGTTTTGACCTGAAACCTTATTTACTGGCGGTTTGGAATAATTTCAATGCGCCTGTTAATATTTCGGAGGAATATAATACTTGGCTTAAACTTACACCGGAAACGGTTTATATGTCAAAACTGAAAATTTATTCAGATTTCATTCAGGCCACTGTGGGTTTGGACCTTTATTCCGAAACTTTCATCGGTCAGATTCCCTTGCCGTCGCCTTTAAAAATGAGATGTCCCAATTTCATCCCGAAAGAAAATTTGGATGCAGATTTCAATCTTAAAACGACTACCAATATCTCTTTCCAACAGGCAACCGAACTTGCCAAAGCACAGTTTTTGGGACAGGAATTTGTATTGACCAGTGAAAAAAATAAAGTCAAAATTACCGATGTAAAAGTGTATTCGGAAGATTTATACTTAGTCATTGAAGCCGAAACGACGGGAGAAGTCACCGGTACTTCTTATATCAAAGGATTTCCGGTTTATGACCGTGAAAAACAAAAAATAGTCCTTACCCAAATTGATTTTTCCTTAAAAACCAAAAACCTGTTTCATAAGACGGTCGCGACTTTATTTGAAAGAAAAATAAAAAATACAATTGGGGAAGAATACGGAATTCCTATGGATGAACTCATCAGCACTTCCAAAAAAAGTTTGACCATGAGTTTCAATAAGGAATATTATCCGGGCGTATTTCTCAGAGGGAGAGTATTTGCTCTTTTTCCAAGTCAGATTCTGCTTTTCAATCACAATTTAACAGTGGTTATTGATACAAATGCCCGATTGGAAATGCGTGTGGATGGACTAAGTTTTTGATTTTCTGTAATTAAGATCTTCCCTAATATTCAGGGTTTCAGACGTTTTTGACAAATTTGTCAAAAAAATATAAATTTTCATTGTGAGATTTAATAATTGGTTTTATTTTTGCATTGACAAAATTGTCAAACAATAATGTTAAATAAATTTGTTAATTAAATATGTCAAAGCAAACAAAAGACATTGAAACAGAAGAACTCATTAAGAGGACGGCCAAGCAGCTGTTTTTTGGTGAGGGGAAATTCAATGCCACCACACAGGAAATTGCAGATGCAGCCGGTGTGAACCGCACTTTGATCAATTATTATTTTCGTTCTCGTGACAATCTTTTCAACCAGATTTTTGAAGATGCTGTCAAACGAGAAGAGAAATTAAGAGAAAAAGTGCTTCATTCAGATCTGCCATTCAAAGAAAAAATCGAAACCTATATTGAAACTTCGCTTCAACAGGCAAAGGATTATCCCTATTTGGAAACTTATTTGGTTTCACGCATCAATGACGGCTGTTTCTACAAGGAAGAAGAAGAATGGGAGAAATTCACCAAAAGATTTTACACAGAATTTGAAACTGAAATGAAGAAAGGAACCATTGACAAAATGGAGCCCATTCAGTTTATACTCAACATCGCTTCATTGGTCTCTTTTCCGGTTGCGATTCGTCCATTGTTTCAATCCACCATGCGTATTTCCGATGCTGAATATGATCGGATTTTGAGTGAGCGCAAAGAAATCATCATGAAAATTTTATTCAAAAATTAATATATATGAACATTCATTTTAAAAAATATATTCTCGTATTACTGACATTTCCGGCTCTGAGTTGGGCTCAGGAAGTTCAACAAATAAGTTTAAAAGATGCGGTGAATTATGCCTTGGAAAATCAATCTGATGCTAAGAAAGCAAAACTTCAGATTGAAAATTCCGAATATTTGATTCAGGAAGCCCGTGCGGGTGCATTGCCCAATATCAGTGCAAACGGTTCGATTACATATAATCCTATTTTGCAGGAAACAGCTATTCCGGCTGACGGTTTTCCCGGAATGCCGCCTTCTGATGAACCTTTTTTGATTTTGGCTATGGGACAAAAATGGAATTCGGTGGCGGGTGTTTCCCTGACACAAAATATTTTTGACCAAGCGGTTTTTACTGGTTTGAAAGCCGCTAAAACAACAAGAGAGTTTTATCAGATAAATGCTCAACTTACCGAAGAGCAAGTGATTGAACGAGTGGCAACTGCTTATTACAATGTTTTTGTTCAGAAAGAACAATTGGAAACCATCGACAGTAGTTATGTCAAAGTTTCCCAATCAAGAGATATCATCAAAAGCCTGTTTGACAATGGTTTGGCGAGGGAAATTGATTTGGACAGGGTAAATGTTCAGTTGATGAATTTGAGCACTACCCGTCAGCAATTGGTCAATGCAGTTCAACTGCAGGAAAACGCCTTGAAATTTTATATGGGTATGCCGATTGCGCAAGCGATTGAATTGGAAGACGAAGAGTTTTCGGTAGAATCACATTTGCTTGCAGATGAGGCTGAAACTGAGAACCGTACCGAAATGAAAGTTCTGAAGAAACAAGAAGAATTATTGGTATTACAGAAAGAAGCGAGAAAAGCAGCTTATTATCCGACTTTGTCTTTAAATGCCGGTTATAATTATATGGGACAAGGAGAAAAATTCCCGATTGGTGCCGGATTAGAAGACGGAATTCATTGGTCGGATTTTGCTTCCATCGGATTGAATTTAAGAATTCCCATTTTCAGTGGATTTGCCAATAAAGCCAGAGTGAGTCAAGCCGATATTGAACTGCGAACTTTGCAGGAAGACATTAAACAAACCGAATTATCATTGGATTTGGAATACCAAAATGCCAAATCTGAAATTGAAAATAATTTGATAGCGATAGAAAACCAGGAAGAAAATGTAAAACTGGCGCAAAAAGTGGTGGATAATACCCAAAATAATTATCGTTTAGGGCTGGCTACTTTGACGGATTTGTTGGAATCGCAAAATGCTTTGGTGGATGCCAAAAACAATTATTCAAATGCCGTACTTCAGTATAAATTGGCCGAAGTCCGTTTGTTAAAATCACAAGGAGAATTAAATACATTAAAATAAAAAATCTATTATATGAAAATCGTTAGAACTATACTCATTGCTGTTGTGGTGCTCGCTTTGTTGGTCTGGGCAGGGATTACTTTGAGTAATAATAAAAAGAAATCGGAAGAGGAAACTCGGATTGTAGCTCAGGTAAATGATAGTATTGCCGTTAATGCGGCCAAAGTAAGTTTTCAGAATATCAATACGGGCTATGTTGCCAATGGTACTTTTGAACCTTTTCAGGAAATGATGTTTCCTTCGGAAGTGAGTGGAAAAGTGGTGAGAGTATTTGTAGATGAAGGAAGTTATGTAAAAGTAGGCCAGACTTTGGCAGTAATCCGTGGAGATTCCCAGTCAATTGATTTGACAGCGGCGCAGGCAGCTTATCAGAATGCGCTTACAGATAACCAACGGTATGAAAATGCTTTGGCGAGTGGTGGCGTTACCCAACAACAGGTAGATGCTTCCCGTCTTCAATTGAAAAATGCAAAAGCCCAATTGGATCAGGCAAGACTTAAAGTAGGCGATATGAACATCAGAGCTACCATCAATGGTGTTGTCAATCAACGATTGATAGAACCGGGATCGTATGTTTCACCGGGTACGAATATGTTTGAAATTGTCAATGTTTCCAGTTTGAAATTGAGAGTGGAAGTGGACGAAAATCAAATTGTTAATTACAAAGTAGGTGACAATATTAAAATAATGGCAAGTGTTTATCCGGACAAAGAATTTGTGGGTAAAATTACATTCATTGCTCCAAAAGCGACTGCTTCGTTGAACTTCCCGGTGGATGTTCAGGTTTCGAATAGTGCCGGAAAAGAATTGAAAGCCGGAATGTATGGGACAGCCGTTTTCTCTTCCAAAGAAGATGAAGTTAAATCGAAGCCTGTATTGGTTGTTCCTCGCGAAGCATTTGTGGGTGGAATTAATAACAGTGAGGTTTTTGTCATCAATCCGGATGCAACTGTAAAACTTCAAAAGATTTCAACCGGAAGAAATTTCGGAGATTTAATCGAAGTCCTTGATGGTTTGGAAGACGGTCAATCTGTTGTTACCAGCGGACAAATCAATTTAACAGACGGCTCCAAAGTTAAAGTTATTCAATAGAAGCGAAACTCGAGAATCGAAATTCGCAAAACGAAATAATATGAAATTAGCAGAAATATCTATAAAAAGACCCACGCTCGTCGTGGTGTTGTTTACCATACTTACTTTAGGAGGTTTGTTTTCCTATACCCAATTAGGTTATGAACTTATCCCTAAATTCGAAATAAATGTTATTACGATTTCAACGGTTTATCCGGGTGCCTCACCCTCGGAAATCGAAAATACAGTCACCAAAAAGATTGAAGATGCGATTTCTTCTCTTGAAAACATCAAGAAGATTGAATCCAAATCTTATGAGAGTCTTTCGGTTGTGATGATGGAACTCAATACGGGTGCCGATGTGAATTATGCGCTCAATGATGCGCAGCGGAAAGTAAATGCCATTCTAGCCGATTTACCGGAAGATGCCGATCCGCCTTCCTTGGTGAAATTCTCAATGGACGATATGCCGATTATTACCATTGCTGCCACCGCCAATATGAATAGTATTGAGTTTTACGATTTGTTGGATAAAAAAATCCAACCTATTATTTCCCGTGTTCCGGGTATTGCCCAGGTAAATATGGTGGGTGGTCAAGAACGTGAAATCCAGGTGAATATAGATCAGAATAAACTGGAAGGTTATGGGTTATCAATTCCGGCGGTGAGTCAGATTATTCAGACTTCCAATTTGGATTTCCCTACGGGCAATGTGAAAACCAGAGAAAATTCAACACTGATTCGTCTTTCCGGAAAATATAAAACCATAGAGGAACTTAGAAATTTGGTAATAAGCAGTCAAAATGGGGTTCAGGTAAGATTAGGAGACATTGCTGATGTGCAGGATATGCAGAAAGATGCGGAGAAAATTGCCCGTTTAAATCAATCCGATGCGATTTTAATTCAGGTAATGAAACAATCGGATGCCAATGCGGTAGCGGTATCTGAAGCAGTAAGAGAGGTTGTTTCTCAGATTGAAGTTGATTATAAAGTCAATGATGTAAAACTTCAGATTGCAAATGATACTTCTGAATTTACACTGACTGCGGCCAATAACGTAATTTTTGATATTTTCTTGGCCGTGTTCTTGGTTGCTGCCGTGATGTTGTTGTTCTTGCACAGTATTCGTAATGCATTTATCGTAATGATTACGATTCCTGCTTCATTGATTGCCACTTTCATCGGTATTTATTTCATGGGCTATACCCTCAATTTGATGAGTTTGGTTGCACTTTCCCTTGTAGTCGGGATTTTGGTGGATGATGCGATCGTGGTCTTGGAGAACATTCACCGACATATGGAAATGGGGAAAAACAAGGTTCGCGCAGCCTATGACGGAGCTTCAGAAATCGGATTTACGGTTATGGCTATTACATTGGTTATCATTGTGGTTTTCTTACCGATTTCAATGAGTAATGATTTGGTTTCAAATATCATCAAGCAGTTCGCAGTAACAGTCATGATAGCCACCGGATTTTCTTATTTGGCTTCCTTTACCATTGTTCCCTGGCTTTCTTCAAGATTTGGAAAATTGGAGCATATGACCGGTAAAAATTTATTCCAGAAATTCATTCTTTGGTTTGAAGGTTTATTGGACAAATTTACCCATTGGATTTCAGGAATTCTGAAATGGTGTTTAAGAGCTTGGTACACCAAACTCGCTACGGTTGTTATTGCGGTGGTATTATTTTTCGGCTCGTTTACTTTGGTGGGATTTGGTTTTGTAGGAACAGAATTCTTCCCTAAAATGGATAAGAGTGAATTTTTGGTTCAAATTGAATTACCGAAAGACGCTTCATTGGAACAAACCAATTTTACCATTCAGAAAGCAGAGAAATATTTAAGAGCTAAACCGGAGGTAGTGGATTTAATTACGATGGTAGGTCAAACCAGTTCCGGATTTGGAGCCAGTCAGGCGACTTCTTATCAGGGTGAAATAGATGTAATCCTTACCGATAAAAACCTTCGAGAAGAAAATACCTTTGTATTTGCGGCCAAAATACGTCGTGAATTGGAAACTGAATTGGTCAATGCTAAAGTCAGTACCATGCCGGTTGGGATGATGGGAGCAGACCAAGCACCGCTTCAATTGGTGGTGGTAGGTTCAACCCTTGACAGTGCCATGGTTTTTGCCCGTAAAGCAGAAGCTGAATTACGAAAAATTCCGGGTTCTTCCGAAATTGAACTTTCGGTGGAAGACGGAAATCCGGAAATCAATGTTCAGGTAGATCGTGATAAGATGTCGGCACTTGGATTGGATTTGAGTACCGTCGGAATGACGATGCAAACTGCATTCAGTGGAAATACCGATGCCAAATTCCGTGCGGGAGAATATGAGTACGACATTAATATTCGTTATGACCAATTCAACCGTTCAGATATCAATGACGTCCGCAATTTAATTTTTGTAAATAATCAAGGGCAAAAAATAAAACTTTCCCAGTTTGCCGACGTAAACGAAAGTTCAGGTCCGAGTTTGTTGGAGCGACGAGACAAATCACCTTCAGTAAACGTCAATGCACAAGTAGTAGGGCGTCCCGTAGGGGATGTGGCGGCCGAATGGGAAGCTAAATTTTCTGAAATTCCACGCCCGGTTGGCGTAAGTTACAAATGGGGTGGAGATATGGAAATGCAGGGCGATGGTTTCAATACATTGGGAATTGCATTGCTGGCAGCTATTATCTTGGTTTATTTGGTAATGGTCGGATTGTATAATAGTTATGTTCATCCATTTGTGGTATTGTTTTCGATTCCGCTTTCATTGATTGGTGTGATGATTATTTTGGCATTGACCAATAATTCCATCAATATATTTACCATTTTGGGTATGATTATGCTCATCGGATTGGTGTGTAAAAATGCGATTTTAATTGTCGATTTTGCCAATAACCGTAAAGCCGCAGGTGAAACTACCTATCAGGCATTGATTCAAGCCAACCATGCGAGATTGCGACCGATTTTAATGACAACTATTGCGATGGTATTCGGTATGATTCCGATTGCAATAGCCAAAGGAGCAGCCGCTGAAATGAATAACGGATTGGCATTGGTAATTATCGGGGGACTGATTTCATCTTTGTTCCTGACTCTGATTATCGTGCCGGTGGTTTATTCGATTTTTGATGGAATTTCCAGAAGAATTGGAAGAAAGGCTAAAACAGATTATGCGACCGAGATGGTAGCCGAATATAAACACAAGGAGCTAAGTGATGATGGATTCACGCCGAAACATAGTTAATAATTAATAGTTCTAGTTTAAATTTCATAGTTTAATTGATGGCCGGGTAATCTTTATGGATTATCCGGTTTTTTGTTGTCGGAATGTTAATTTTCATTTTTTTCTTTGGAATAATTGGAACTTTGCCTAAATTATTTAGGCATTAAATGCAGAAATTTAGTCACAGCGACCATTTCTCAAAAGTAAATGGTGCTACCTTACTCATCGCATTAGGAATCATTTACGGAGACATTGGAACCAGTCCCTTATATGTTTTTAAAGCCATCATCGGTGACAGACCCATCACGGAAACTTTGGTATATGGTGGAGTCTCATGTGTTTTTTGGACTTTGGTTTTCCAAACTACTATCAAATATGTTTGGTTGACCCTCAAAGCCGACAATGAGGGCGAAGGCGGAATTTTCTCTTTGTATTCGCTGGTTCGGCGTTTCGGTAAAAAATTGGTCATTCCTACTATGCTTGGTGCTTCGGCATTACTTGCCGACGGAATCATCACACCGGCGGTTTCGGTTACTTCCGCAATTGAAGGATTGGGCAAAGTAAATGGTTTGTCCCATCTTCCGGTGATTCCCATTGTACTTTCGATTATAACGGGAATTTTTTTATTGCAAAGATTTGGAACGGAAAAAGTTGGGAAGGCATTTGGACCCGTGATGACCTTGTGGTTTTTCGTTTTATTGATATTGGGAATTATAGGCATTATGAAATTTCCCCATGTGCTTAAAGCCCTGAATCCGATTTATGCATATGAATTGCTTGTGGAATATCCACAAGGGTTTTGGCTTTTAGGCGCGGTGTTTTTGTGTACCACGGGTGCAGAAGCACTTTATTCTGACATGGGACATTGCGGGCGTAAGAATATCCGCATCACTTGGGGTTTTGTGAAATTTTGTTTGGTTACCAATTACCTGGGGCAATCTGCGTGGCTTTTGCATCAAGCAAATTTATATTTGGAACAAAGAAATCCATTTTTCGAAATGATGCCCGATTGGTTCCTATTACCCGGAATCATTATCGCTACACTCGCTGCAATCGTAGCTTCTCAAGCTTTGTTCAGCGGTTCATATACATTGATAAACGAAGCAATCAACTTGAATTTCTGGCAAAAAGCAGCCATCAAGCAACCCACCGAAACCAAGGGGCAGATTTTCATCCCAAGCATAAATACCATTTTATGGCTCGGTTGCATTTTTGTGGTTCTTTATTTTCAGACTTCTTCCCAAATGGAAGCCGCCTATGGTTTGGCCATAACCATCGCGATGATGATGACTACTTATTTATTGGCGTTTTTTCTGGTCTATAAACTACGTTGGAACAAACTCATCGTAACCTTATTGCTTTTGCTGTTTGGAACAATCGAAATTTCCTTTTTTCTCGCCAATCTGATTAAATTTCAGGAAGGTGGATATGTAACCGTACTAGTTGGCGGACTATTTTTCACGGTGATGTATGTGACTTATTTTGGTAAAAAAATCAATACACGTTATACCAAATTTGTGGATTTAAAGAAGTATTCCGATTTACTCAAAGATTTGAGCCGGGACATTTCGATTCCCAAATTCTCTACCCATTTGGTTTATTTGACCAAATCCAATCGAAAAAACCAGATTGAAATCAGTATCATCAAATCCATATTGAACCGGAAACCCAAAAGAGCAGATGTTTATTGGTTTTTTCATTTAAACCGTACCGATAGCCCTTATACACTGAATTATGAAGTATTGGAACTCGTTGACCAAAAGGTTTTTAAGATAATTCTAAACATTGGATTTCGAATTCATCCGCGTACCGAACTTTATTTCAAACAAATTTTGACCGAATTGATTAAAAACAAGGAATTTAACCTGAATGAAATTAAAGATTCTTCATTCAAATACAATCCTGAACTCAATTTCCACTTTATATTGATTGAAAAATATATTTCGGTGGAAAATGACTTTAATCTGAAAGAAGGAATCATCCTTAAAACCTATTATTTTCTGAAGCAATTTGCACAAAAAGACGAAAAAGCATTCGGACTTGATAAAAGTGATTTACTGGTGGAACAATTTCCTTTTGTTTATAAACCTGTGCAAGAGTTAAATTTGGTTCGGAGAATCCAAAACTGAATTTAATTGGTCAAACCATTGTTCAACAAATCCAAAATTAGCTTATAATGCTTACTTTTGCACAAAATATTTTTGAATGGAATTCCATGCCCTGAAAGTCGCTTTGGTGAAAAATCTGACAAAAGATTCGGTACAAATAACTTTTGACATACCGGAAGATTTAAAACCCGAATTCAGGTTCACTTCGGGTCAATACGTAACACTCGACATAAAGGGTACTCGCCGTGATTATTCACTTTGTTCCAATCCGCTTGAAGATGAATGGAGCATAGGCGTCAAAGCGGTCAAAGGTGGAAATATTTCCCAATATTTAACCAAGGAATTAAAAACCGGAGATATTTTGAATGTCTCTACGCCCAACGGACGATTCGGAATTCCCAGCAAACCCAACGAAAAAAGAAC
>Ga0079224_100006783_pt1 | contig 15259 bp, 21 predicted proteins | sample Stecom2015_FD_80414 | JGI IMG/M metagenome (GOLD analysis project Ga0079224, IMG submission 80414) | Agricultural soil microbial communities from Utah to study Nitrogen management - Steer compost 2015 | ecosystem: Environmental > Terrestrial > Soil > Agricultural land | place: USA: Utah...
CAAGCAGTTAACAACTTGGCTGTATCTGGAGCAGAGGTATCGTGGAATGTTCCCAGGGTTTTTTCAGATAAAGCAGATAGGGCTAGAATTTCTGCTTTGGCCTGGTCTTTAGATACCTGGAGTTTTCCTTCATACCACCACTTTACAATCGCAATACTAGCCTCCTCACATGCGTCCTGTTGTCTTGGATCTTCCCATTCCCCAAAAGGAGCCTGAGCGGTAAAGGCTAGTGGAATATTTACATAATCTGCCACCTGAAAACTTCCCAGGTCACTCAGATCTGGTGTAGTTGGCAAATCTGCTGTAGGAGACACAACTGGTGTTTGTGAATACCACAAATACCCAGCTACCAATCCAGCCAAAATCAGCCCCCAACCAATGTATATATTCTGCTTTTTCATTACCTATAATATACACTCCTTTCTCCTTTATTACAATCCCAGAGCGAACTTTTGTTCGAAAAAGTATTGACTGACATTCGATATAGCCATATATTGACAACAGTTTCGTCTGGCCATCCTTGCCAGCCTAACTACGAGTCGGAATGAATTTTGTATCCGACCTTATGTAGCACCTTTTCAGCAAAGATCTGAAGGTCCAAAAGGGAAAGTGAAGGAGATTGCATGAAGAAGTTCAACTTTTTTGCAAACATTCGCGGTCCGAGCCTCGGCGTGCTGCTGACGCTCACCGTATTCGCAATGATCGCCTTCTCCGCCGCCGGCACCGCCGCCGACTGCGTGGCCCTGGACAACTCCAGCTTCATCACCTCGATGGCCAACGACATCGGCCCTCCGGCCCTGTCCGGCATCGACACTTTGAAGCTCGACAGCACCCAGGACAACAGCAACTTGACCAGCGTCGACAACGGCCGCTTCAACTTCGCCGCCGATATCGGCCCGCCGGACAAGTTCACCAGCATGATCCCCTCCGCCGCCTCAAAGCACTCGCTCATCAATGCGGCAACGAGGGCCGGATATCAGATCAAGAACAACATGACCTGCGGCCAGGCCGGCAACTCCGACCGATTGGCCCGCTAGCACCTATCTGGGATCTGTCCCAAGTTTAAAAACAGAACGTTTGACACAAGCCACCCTCGTGCAAACACTCCCCGGCGTCCGCGCCGGGGATTTTTTTATTTAAATTTCAACGGCTCATTTTGGTGAGCCGTTAGCTACACCACTCCCCAATCACCGACTGAGGGAATTCATTATCCAATAACTCCTTACAGTCCACCTCTCCATTTCCATCCCAAACTATTTCCATCGTTCCTTCATTAGATACTGCAAAGAACAATGCCCCTTCTTTATTGAGTTCTACTTCTCCTTGAACAAATACCCCGTCATGGTTTCCCACTCTAACCTTGATCTGATTTTGATCTATTCCATATTTCTGACTAAAAGCCTGCTTTAATCCGTCGTGGTATTCAAAGCCAGCTGGTTCATACGAACTATATGCCAAAAACCCAACTACCAATACCAAGATGAAGAAAACTAACTTGGAGCTCAGACTCATTCTATTTATTTTTCTCATACACAAAATCTATCATAGTTTGTACACGAGGAGATAAAAATTGAGGTAGCTCATTCATCCTAAACCAACTCACTTCAGCTATTTCTGCATCATCTTTAATAACTGCCGCGTCCTCCACTACTGTCTTAAAGACCGAAACTGTATCTCTTTTATATTCAAAGTTAGACTGATAGACACCAAGAAGCTCAACTTTGATGAGTTTCATTCCTAGTTCTTCATCGATCTCTCTAATAGCAGCAGCAATTTCATCTTCCCCCTTATGAACCCCACCCCCGGGGAAAGTCCAATATCCACGTCCATAATTATGGCGGACCATCAACACCCTTCCTTTTAAATCAAAAATTAGAATCTTAACTCCACGTGTACGTGGACGAAAAATAAACCAACCCATCTTCAAAATTGGATAAGCTATTCTATAGAGCAAATTCTTCATTTATGAAGTTCTTAATATCTTTTCCATTGCTCTCCCTTTTGCCAGTTCATCTATCAACTTATCCAAATATCTAATCTCTCTCATTGTTGTTTCCTTTATCTCCTCAATTCTGACACCACAAACAACACCAGTGATTAATGATCTATTTGGATTAAGCTTAGGAGCTTTGGCAAAGAAAGTTTCAAAATCTGTTTTGTTTTCTAGAATCTTATCCAAAGCCTTCTGACTATAACCAGTCAGCCAACTAATAATCTGGTCTACCTCTTTTTTGGTTCTCCCCTTTTTCTCGGCTTTAGTTACATAGTGTGGATATACACTAGCAACACTAGTGGTATAGATTCGATGTTTTTGCATGAAAACAGGATAGAATTAATTGTCTTGCAAAACAATATTACTGCCACCCTCAAGCCCTGGAATATGAACAATTCTTAGTCCATCAAAATTGGTAAAGTTATTATCATGGACAGTAATATTTGCAATATTCAAAAGACAGATACCCCAATATCCCAAGTTGGTTTCACCCTCGAAACCGCTAATACGTTGACCCGAATAAAACTCATTATAACCAATGTCTCCAGTTACATTCATAATAGAACCTTGAGGATAAAAAACGATACCAAGGTATAAATCATCACTCAATTGGCTGCTAGTGGGTCCTGATCCATACACAATTTTATTGTTATTGATATCAACTTCTTGCGCAGAAACTGAAATACCCCTAATGCTGCCCGGGCCACTAGACGTTGGTAGCACCACTTCATTTCTCTGTGCTTTAGCAATACGGCTATTTAAAACAACTGCATTGCCCTCTAGTCTGCCCTTCGAAACTCCATGAATATAACTATCTCCCATTACAACTCTGTTGTTGTTAAATTGCACCAAATCACCAGTTGCGCCGTCAACACGCCAAATAGTTGAAAGATTATCAAAGAACAAACCATCAACCAACATTGAGTTATCTATTCCTTGTTGGCTCACGGTCACTCTAAATTGTTTGTTACTAACCCTTGTAAAAACCCTTACTTTGCCTGTATTTGCCGTTGAACTATCACTCTTAAATACCAATCCGGTAACTCCATCAGCAAGTAGCACACCATTACCACTATTAACGTCGGGTGCAATCAACTCATACTCAGGTCCCATAATGTTTACTATCAAAAAATCAACCTTCTCACCATTAACTTCATTCAAGCTTAGCGCCTTTGTGATAGTCCTAAACGGAGTCTCTCTCGTTAATCCATCATTCTGATCATCCCCAATTGAGCGACTGGAGACATAAACATTCACTGAACCAGGAGGGTTGATTGGTGGGATTGTAAATGCTGATGCACCGTTATCGTTAATAACGCTTGTACCAATTAAAGCAACAATCGCAACTGCAAAAATCACTACCAAACCATTGGTAACATATTTTGAAAAAAGAGAATTTAAGTTCATGGTTTTTCTTAACTAATAAGCTAACCGTATCGTAACACAACTATCTGCCCCCTATTGAACGCATGGCGATCATTCAACCAAAAACTACTCCCGCCCCTTAGAGTTATATATTTTGATATATGATTCCAAACTTTCCCGAGTTAATTCAGGAATATCATCGATATCAACGTAATAAAGTTCTGGGTTTGAGGTACTTATATACACATCCACCGGAACTGGTTTGCTCTGATAGTCAACGGTCATCAAGCCACCGATATTAACAACTGCATCACTATGGTATTCTCTTATTCCAGCATCCATACCAGGAGCTGTTACCGTAATTACAAAATAATCTCTATTGTTCTCAGATCCAGTTTTTCTAACATTGGAAATTACACCTGTCACCTTATGGCCTGTCCTCATTAGCTCCTCTATTGCTTTCTGTCTGCGCATCGAATTAATAAACAGAATTGGACCCAGGATAAATAAAACAGCACCGACTAATCCACCCAAGACTACCACCCATAAACTGGCCAGACTCCCCACCACTTTATTTTTTTCGGGATTTTGTGGATCAAACGCCACCTTTCTTTCGGTACCCAAAGCTGGCTTAGAAGAGCTATAGAAATTAGTACGTGCCAAATATTCCTGACCATCCTGCGTAAAACTAACAATTGGAGCATATGTAGTTCCGTCACTGCTTGTGGATTCCACTACATCACTTACCTGCCCCATAACAACTGTCCAACCAGTGGGAACACTAACACTAGACATAATCCAGGTATATGCACCACCACCAAAAAAGACTCCAAACGCCATCAGTCCCACCATTAATGACAGCCCATAACCTTTTCTCTTTGCTTTCATATCTAAATATTAATTTGTAGGTGACTTACACATCAAGAATCCACCAATATCTACATATTCACTACAGCCAAAATCGTTATAGTCTACATCCGCATCAGGATCATCTCTCACAATTGTATGGCCTGTATGCTTATCAAATGCCTCAATACCCGTAGTGCCAACATCATTAATCATTTGAATATAGGCATTCTTAGAAAAAATAGAAATCTTTGTATTTCCCTTCCAAGGAGCAAATATCTTGGTAAATTGCTGGTTTGTGTAATCAATATCAGCCTGTGTTGCACCGTTTTGCAAAGCTTGCTGTACCACTTCATCACTGAGCTCACCAGTATATGTGATTACTCTTTGAGTGAATGTAATATCCTGATTTGAACTATACTTCCCTTCTAAATAGGTATTGGAACACAGGTTTATTCCAAACAGGTCAAAACAAATATTCATTGTCATATTCCCATTCTTACCCTGCTGAGCAGCAGCTGCCAAACAACCAAAATCTGTAGACGTACAGCTAACTGTTTCTCTAGTTTGAACTGTTTCCTGTTTGTTAGTTACTGGTGGAGTAGCCACCTCCTCTTTTATTTCTTCCTCCGTGATGTCAGTAGATTCAACCGGAGTATCTGTTTCGGTAGCTTCAGAATCTGAATTGTACCCTACATAACCCAAGTATCCTGCCCCTGCTAGCAATATGAGGACAATTAAACCTACTAAGTACTTGTTTTTGAAATTCATGCCTTAAATATACCAAACAAAGATTGGATTACCCATTTAACAACTTTAAAACGTTCTTAGTAAAATCAGTCACCATTGGATTTTCCAATGCTTGTTCAGAAGTTAATTCAACAATGTCATTCCCTTCATTAAGGCTTAAGCTTTGCTTTTCAACACCTCTTAATAAAAACATGTGCAGAAAAAGACCAGGACTCCTCTTGCTTTCTATCAACCCTATTGTTTCTAACTGATTTTGATCAATATCCAAATCTAATTCTTCTTTCAGCTCTCTCACCGCACACTCTTCTACTGTTTCATTATTTTCAATACCGCCACCAAATGGAGCAATTCTCCCAGGTGAGACATGGGTATTGTGATCTCTTTCTTGTAACAAATATGTGAAATTCGGAGTTTGTAGCATTACTCCTATTCCAATAGTTTTATTCATAAAAACCATTAATCACCTTCTAATGCAGACTTTAACAAAGCTTTATTAAAAGAATTATTCTTTTTAATCTCATCTATTTCAGAATAGCTAAAGACTGCCTTAGCTACAGCTAAGTCAAAGTCTTTATTGTAAGCATCAATTAAATTAATCGTATTCTGAATCTCTGTAGTACCCGCCGAATCCCCATCTAATATCTTGTAGGCCTTGCCTAGGGCAATCTCATCATTACCCATTTTAGTGATCTGGTTCTTACCTATATAGCAAGTCAAACTAGGCGACTCCCAATCATATTGGTACTGAGAACAATTTATATCATGTGCAATTCTTAAGACATCATTACCTTCGTCTATATAATCATCTCCTAGTTCCGTATAAGATACTAAATCATCATCTTTTACTGAACTAACGTATTGTTCAGCCTGCTCCTGACTTAAGCCCGTATCAGCTGCAAAGTGCTTAACCACATCTGCCTGATTGATAGTATATGCTGTTCCACCTATAACCAATGTTAGAACCGCACCTGCAATAAATCTATTCATAATTTGATTAGTTGAACTATATTGCTTCACATCAGCAACTCTAGGATAACAAAAACTAGCTACCTGGCTGTTATTAGAATCAGAATATGAACTTGATCTAGCCTAGAAAAAACTACCATTATCCATAACTAATCATATTTATTGCCCCAAGCAAACCAAAGCGGACCCTAGGGTCCGCTTTCTCTATCAAATATCCTGCCCCACCAAGAAATAATTGGTCACGATTACATATTGTATCTAATCTCCTTGCTGACGACGTAAATTGTAAATCTTAGTATCAATTTCATAAGCCTCATCAAGCAACTTCTCTCCCTCTCTTTCATTCCCAGCTAATTTCTTGTGATGGGCCTCATGCAACAGATTTTGTTTTATTCGTTTTAATTCATTGATCTCCATTCCCTCATCCTTCATCCCGTGCTCATCGTTAAAGAGATCTTCTTCATCCTCATTTGCCTCACGAGTAGAGCGTTCTTGTTCAAATGATTGTTTGAATTCCTCAATATTCAAATCCTCCCACGAAGGGTCTTCTGGTTGCGGATTATGTTCAAATGGTCTTTCCATATAAACCTTATTCTTGTTAATTTATTGAGACAATCTAGTACTATCAATTCCAGCAAGCCAAGCCCAGAAAATTTCTTTTGACCTGCTTAGCCACCCTTAGTGTACGAAATTCAAGCTCTATTTACTACCAATAAGCTTTATGATTTCGGATAAAGCGTCATTTTCTTCTAGTTTTTCGGCGGCCTCATCATATGTCATCCAATGAGCTCCTTTCCCTTCAAATACAGAAAATGTCTCTTGATTTGTTGGATATAAAAAGAAATGTCTTAGGATACTCACTTCATCCCAATAAATAATAGACTCGCCTAGATAGCGTAAATCATCTTCCTTTAAATCCAACCCTAGCTCTTCCTTGCTCTCTCGAATTACAGCCACTGCAGGAGTTTCTCCTTCTTCAATGCTCCCCCCAAAGAAACCCCAATCAGGCTTTTTATGCCCTCTTCTGTCTTGAATCAAAATTTGCCCCTTATCGTTTATCGGGACAATAAGCGCCTTATAATAATCAAATTTATTATTCTCGTTCATCTTCAAAATCAATACTCATATGAATCTCATCATATTCGGACTTGCCCCTTCTTGCCGTACCTGTAGTAACCTCTTTTTCCACAAATCCTAAACTCTTGTATAAGCTAATAGCCGGTCCCTGAGTAGATACCACTTCTAAATCAGCTCCTTGAACATTCTCGGTATTTCTCAATCTATTCAACAAACCCTCCAATAGCTCTCTACCAACCCTTCTACCTCTAGCAGACACATCTACAAACATCTGCTGAATTACAGCCCTTCTCTTGCTACCGTCATTAATAGGTAGCCTAGAACTAACCATACCAATGAACTCTCCATCCTCATCACGAGCAAATACCTGCTTATTCTCGAAAGGTCTTTCCTCTGTGGCCTGTTCGCTCAGAATTGCTCGCCATTCTTCCTCACTTCTCGATAGATACTTTTCTCTACCCTTCTCTGGATCCTCAAAAGCAACTGGTTCCTGGTCCAGTGCTTTCAGCTTTAGATCCCTCAGAACCGCCCAATTATCTTCAGATAAGCGAACAATCTCAACGCTTTGACTTAGGCGCTCATTCCTATCTGACCCAGAGAATCTATTACCCTCAGAAAACATATACCAACATCCTAGCATGAAAATAATGGGCCACAATAGCGGAATTTCCTTGCTGACTGCCCTTAGTGAATGAAATTGGAACTCTACTTGCCAGACAAGTACTCGATTCTGTCTAACCAAGAAGGGTGAGTAGCCAGGTATTTAACAACAAATGTCTTTTTTCTAGAAAATTTATATCCCTGAGAAATTGCATCTTCAATCATCTTCCTCAATCCAATTGCCAAATCTTTAGGATTGTCCAAATGCTTTGCCACATACTCATCCGCCCTTACCTCCTTAGCACGATAATACACTAGATATATCAATACTCCAGGAACAGACAGAGCAAACGCAATCAACAAGGCCACAGACAAGGAACCACCGATCCAAACTGAAAAGCTAGCGATCGAATTAGCGATTAATAATGCCAACATCGTTCCCCAGGTTGCATCGTTGTAATGATGATGAGCCTGTTCATGCATCATTACTGCCTTGACCTCCTCCTCGTTCAAAATCTCTAATGTTTTAGAGTTAAACACCGTAAACTTCTGATTGCCCAACCCATTAGCAAATGCATTGCACTTATTATCCTTTCTTACATAAACCGGAATTGAAGAATTAAAAAGAAAATGGTCAGTCGCAACCGGCGACAACTTACCAAACAACAATGCGAACCTTCTCACAAAAAGCAGAACTACGATACCGACCAACACGGAACCCAAACCAACCCATAAGTCGTAAAAGTAAAAATCCATCACTGTAATAGTTATCGTAACGACTGCACACAAAATGAACCCCATTACAAAGGTATATTCTGTCGGATATCTCTTTCTAAAATTATTCATCTCGAGATTAGACCACCAATTCTTCATTAAACAATTTACCCAATAAGTTATCATCATTCACAAAATGTGTGAATTTAGGCAACTCCTCCTTATTGAAAAACCTATATCCGGTTACCTCTTGATCAGGCTTAATTTCACCTTCAAAGTCTACTAGATAGTAATAGCTCGTTTGTTCCTTATTGCTAGCAGGATTTATATAATCCATCTTTGTAAAATATCTTGGATTACTAACCTCTATACCCAGTTCCTCTTTAATCTCTCTTTTCAGAGCAGTCTCATGATCTTCTCCTTCATCTATTTTTCCACCAGGAGTCCAATAATAATCTGCATTGTAGCCAGTTACTAGCAATAACTTGCCGTCTTTAATAATTAAGCCTGCGACTCTGTCTCTATCCTTCATATAAAAATCATACCATTATAAAAATAATCCGCCACAATAGCGAAATATCTTCGTTGGCTGGCCACCTCGAGTTCGAAATTTCAGAAAGACAAACCCAGAATGGTCTTTTTTAGCTACCTCAAGATTACCACATCCACCCATCTTGAGCGCTATCCAATGATAATCTTAACAATCTCTTCCGCTACCTGGCGCGGGGCAATATTACTCGTATCTATAATCGGACACTTGTAGCGCATAGCCTGTTCTCTTAGATAGCGACTGTGATTAATATTATCTTTAATCAACTGCTCATTATCCTGGTAGCGATTATGAAGTCGCTCCTGTAAAGACTCTGCGCTAGCGTCCAGCAATATGTATGCGGTACCCGAGTGCTTGAGAACCTCTTCAGGCTCAGTCACACCACACACAACTGTCGTAAGGCTTTCTTTATAATTTTCACCTGCTATGCCAATCCAAAACTGAATAGCCTCCAATCTCCAGTCTCGTGTTGGATTGTCTGGCACACCAACTTCATCGAAATCCCTAACCTGATAGTTAGAAGGAAGAAGTGACTTGAGGTGTGGAATAACTGTAGATTTACCTACCCCGCTGGCACCACTCACAAAGATTAGGTGATTATTCATCATTTTATATCTCTACTCTAACATCAGAAAACCCCCTTCTAAAGGGAATTTATCGATATAGGTGTCTCTAGCGAAACAACGTATTACTACTTGGCTGGGCGTCTCGAGCTCGAACTTTCGGAAAGACAAACCCAGCGTGCTCTTTCTTAACTATCTTTATGATATCTTATCGACCCATCTCGAGCACCTTTTCCAAAATCGGATTTGAAAAATAAGCTCTTACATCAAAATCCGAATCCGTAAGCTCCATCATCTCCATTTCGGGTCGTTCAATCAGTTTGACATTGGGCTTGTCGAGATACTTGGCTTTAAACTCTGGATAATTAGATACGGTAAAATCAGCATCGCCCCTTTCTGGACGAGTAGGATCTGGTTTGCGGAGCTTGAGTAGAGTTAATTCGCCTGCAGATGTTTCAAGTGATGGGATTCTATAAACAAATCCCGTTTTGGTTTCATGGACTGGTTCGCCCCACTCCTTGAAAATAGATTCCATTTCATTGTATTCATCTTCGCTCTGAGCAAAGATACAGGCATAGTTAACTGGAGCAGACACTTGGTCTGTGTGCTTATTTTTGAGTGCCTGTGCCTTGCTGACAATATTGGTAACGGTGGCTCTTAAATTATTCAACTTGAATTCATCCATCAACTCAATTTTATACTGGTCATTAACCTTCCTCAAGGCAACTACTTTAGAAGCAAAATCGGGTTTTAATTTAATAACATTTAATGGTTGATTGATTCCGTAAAAAAGATCTAACAAACCCATGACCACATTTGTTGCGAACCATAAATCACTTTTAACATGTCTAGATTCTTCAAAATCAAAGAAAGGCATATGAAAGTTACCTTGAATAAAATCTGCCTTAAAAGACTTCATAGAATAGACCAGGTTCGCATGACCCGTACTATTGTTAATAGTTGCCTTGAGGTTCTTGAGCGATTCGGAGTGAGATTTATGATTAATATCTAGCCACTTGTCTTTAGCCTTCTTTAATCCTTCTGGGACATCAAGCATCCCATCCTTCTCCACACAAAACTTAGTTTGTTCAGGGTTGGCAATACTATAAGCCGCCCAAGAACCGGCCTCTATCAATTGCCTTATGTCCATCCCGGTTTGAACATGATGCAATCGAACTGCGGGCAGGATTGATAACAGATAGTGTTTTTGGACGTGGCCAAGAAATATCGCGAAGATATATCGATCTGGGTCAATTGATTCAACAAAATCGCCAAGAAGATCCATAAAATCAAGTGCATGATTCCAAATGGCACCATACTTCTTTTCAGCAGAAAGCACTAAATCGCTCTCACTTTTTAATATTTCACCCAAGGTTGATTGCTGAATCACATCTGCCATATTTTTCTCTACTTTTTAGTTTATCGTTAAAAATTTATTGTTTTCTACCGGTCAACTCCGTGATTATCCTGAATGCATTTTCTCTAATCGGCTTGGGTAAATCTGCGACCGAATAATACCAGTGATCAAAACTTCCGTAATCAGTTCCGTAATGCTTACCTGCCCCAACCCTCTTTTTAAACTCTTCGATGGGCATAACGTTCTTGCTTGGAGTGCTTGTCTTGGTAACAGAAGTAAAAGTCCCATCACCATGGTTAATTATATAGTCCTGCTTAAACAAAACCCCCTTGTTTCTTACCAGATTAACTTTATGAGCAAAAAATACGCCTATCACCTGACTACCCTGTGGCAGTGTATCCGGATAAGAAACTAGGATTGTGTCTAGGGTAACATAGTCATTATCATTAAGCATTTTAAGGGATCTGCCAAAACGAGGATTATTTTTTGCATATTCCTTAATTTCCTCACTAATTGGATACGAATATCCCATAAAGATATCTCGAAGCTCCTCGAGCGCAATAACCTATCACGACTTGGATAAGAGTCTCGAGCTCGAACTTTTAGAAGTGTAGGCCCACCCTGCTCTTTTATAACTATCCCCAGATTACCATATCGAGACATCTCGAGCATCTAAAAAGTAACAAAAGTGGAACTAAGGCTTTACAACAAAATAGTAATCCCCATATTCAGTGTCTTCTTCTGGCCATGTCTTGTACTGGTCTACTCTCCCAAAATGAGAATCAAAGTAAGGCCTCATTTTCTGAATAGAGCTCTTAAACTCTACTAATGCAACATCATTGGGAATTAAAGATGCAGTCGCCTCAGCCACATCATCGGGTGCGCCATTTTTGATTGTGGCTATTAAATATTCATAACCCAATTTTGCAGCAGCTAATTTCCTCTCCTCTTCATTGCTGTAGTCATCAATATACGGATCAGCAATAATAGCAAACCCACTTGGTTTAACCAATTCAGCAACCCTTTTAACAAGCGACTCCTGCTTATGGTATTCGATATGATGCAATCCACCGGTACAAAGCACGGCATCATATTGGTCACCAGAATCCCAATCTAAAACGTCTACTGTTATAAACTCAATGCTTGGGTACTGCTTTTTAGCATATTGGATGTACTCATCTTCCAGATCTACACCAGTGAATTGAACGTCAGGTCTTTTTTCCTGTAATTTGCCCAACAAATAACCGGTTCCGCACATAAGGTCTAAAACCGTTCCATTTTTAGGAACGTTTTGAATAACGTGCTCAATAATCTCAGATATCAAAATACCCCAAGGCATATAGTCAGCCTCTTTCTGGTATATCTCTGCTGTGGGAAGATTTTGCACCATACTCTTACGGTTATCTATTTAACCAATAGTATTAATAAATTCGTTGGCCATATCCTTATCAGTAGCCCAAGAAGTCACCAGTCTAACAGTAGAACGACTAGCATCAACTGGATTCCAAACATAGAAACCGTAATCTTTCTCCAGCTTCTTAATAACTTCATTGGAAAGATTAACAAATATCTGGTTAGTAGCTGGTTCTGCAATAAACTCTACACCAGCATCTCTCAGCCCCTTAATCAGAAGTTGAGCATTGTCATTAGCCTGTTGTCCCAATTGCAACCAAGGTTTGTCTTCATCAAAGAATCTGGCAAACTGGCTAGCAACCACTCTGCCTTTTGCAAGCAGTGCCCCATGTTGCTTTAAATACCAACGAAAATTACCTCTCAATTCCTTATTAGGTATCACAATAGCTTCGCCCAATACAGCACCATTCTTAGTCCCACCTATATAAAACATATCTACACCTAGGAGAGCTAAATCGTGTAACTCTAGATCATTACCAGGGGCGGTCATTGCAATGGCCAGACGTGCACCATCTACATATACATACAGCCCAAGCTCATGAGCAGTATCAATAATTGCCTTTAGTTCATCTTTGGAATAAATAGTTCCACGTTCTGTGGACTGTGAGATAAACACCACTCTTGGCATCACCATGTGTTCATCTATATGACCGTCCACAACTTGCTTAATATCTTGTGGAGTCAACCTACCATCAGCTGTTTCAACTTCAATTACCTTATGTCCAGTGGCTTCAATAGCCCCTGCCTCGTGTTCACTGATATGAGCAGTCTTAGCAGCAATCACTGCCTCATATGGCTTAAGCATGCTTGCCAAACAAACCAGATTTGCCTGGGTTCCTCCTATTACAAAATGAACATCCGCATCTGTTGCAAATGCTTTTTGGATTCTTTCAACAGCGAAATGGGTAACATCATCCAAACCATACCCGTCTTTCTGACCAGTATTAAAATTCGTTAAAGCCTCCAGAAGTTCTGGATGAGCCCCTTCTGAATAATCATCACGGAATAAATATTTCATACGCTTCTCGAGCGAAATAACCTATCACTACTTGGCTGGGCCGGCAGGATTCGAACCTACGCATGACCGGACCAAAACCGGTTGCCTTACCACTTGGCTACGGCCCATTGAATTAAATTATACCAATATATGAGATTACCTTACTAATCACTATTCATCAATAAAAATTGGGGTGCCGCAGCACCCCAACAGGTTCATCTTTACCTCTAAGGTATTCTCCCCCTCAAATATTCAGGATTCATCGGGTTGATGGACACCCTATCATCTGTACACCCGAATGGATCGAGTTCATGCAGATTGATAACGGCCACCAGCGAACTGATCAGACCGAGGTTCATAGTCACCAGAAGCTGATTACTATCCGAAATGAGGCCCATCAGATCCACATTAAAGTGCCTACGGCTCTCATCAGAGCTCCTCGGATCCAGGTACACCTCTTCACCATAGTGATGGTCTCCTGTAAATCGGTCAAACACCAGAATGGCATCATAACCCATCTGAACCATGTAATGACCGTTTGTAATCATGCACATCCCCCAGTCAAGATGAGTACAGGCACCTGGCATAACACCCACCGTGATATCAAATGGCAGGACCCTTACGTCCTCTTCATATGCCACCACGAGATGGAAGTAGGATCGTCCAGTTGGAGCATGACAGACGAACGCACCTAGAATGGTCCAGTCTCGTCGGTATTTCTCCCTGTATTCCTCACAATCATCCTGGATGTTCAGGCTTTTCAGCCAGAGATCGGGATCGATTGATACCGACCGCTCCCCTGATGCAGGCAGAAAAGGCTCAAGCACACCAATCCCAGAGTTTTCACCCTTGCGGATGTCATCCCTCAGACGGTGGTGGTCTTCATAGTCCCAATCAAACTCCTGGCTCAGAAGCGTGATGGATCCATTTAGGTGAAAGCCGTAAGCTTTCCGACGTGCACCCGTAGATGAACACTCCAGCTCCACTTCGAGCGGATTGTATCCAAATACCGGTTTTCCGATGATCATTGCATTTTTCACTTTGACCATTCTCATAGCAGTAACTTCTCGCTTCAAACCCACAGATAGCTCCACACCATCCTCCTTGTATTTCAAGATGCTGCCACCAATCTAATGTCAAAGTAGGGGACTAGTCAACAAATATAAATATTATTTTATTGACACAGAGTACAATATTTAATAATATTTAGACAGTTGGCTAAATATCTAAATATGTCTATTTCCGATGTCAGTCTAGCTTTTAAGGCTTTAAGTGATCCTACTCGTAGGGAAATCTTAAAAAAACTTAAATTCAAAGACCTTACCCCTTCTGAGTTAGGTACCCACTTCCATATTTCTGGTCCATCCCTTTCTCATCATCTCAGCCTCTTAAAACAAGCCAATCTGATAGACAGCCGTAAGGAAGGCCAAAAGATTATCTATTCCTTAAACGCCACCGTTTTCTACGATATTATCAATCAATTTTTAGAAGGGTTTAAATAATATGAAATACTTCACTCCTAAAACAGAATGGTTTAGCTGGTTAGTCTTAGCCATTGCCGTAGGTTCTGCCTACTACTTTAAAGACTTACTACCAGAACAAGTTCCAGCTCACTGGAACGCACTTGGTGAGATTGATAGATATGCTAGCCCTACCGAACACACCTGGACCTTCTTGGGTATTATATTTGGCATGTATCTGCTATTTATTGCAATTCCATATTTAGAACCTCGCAAGGAACACTTACAAAAATCCATTGGTTTTCTACATATGTTAAAAAACTACATGCTACTATTCTTCACTAGCATGTTTATCTACATCTCCTACATCGCTACCACTACCAATCAATTTGATATCACTGCCTACATCACCATTGGAATTGGTATTCTCTTCATTCTTATTGGAAACTACCTAACCCAAGTTAAATCCAATTTCTTAATGGGAATTAGAACCCCTTGGACTCTTTCCTCAGACGATAACTGGACAAAAACCCACCGCCTAGGAGGTATCACCTTTATCCTAGCTGGAGTCTTATTCATGACTACCAGTTGGTTACCAACATCAATTG
>Ga0079224_100006786_pt1 | contig 15257 bp, 18 predicted proteins | sample Stecom2015_FD_80414 | JGI IMG/M metagenome (GOLD analysis project Ga0079224, IMG submission 80414) | Agricultural soil microbial communities from Utah to study Nitrogen management - Steer compost 2015 | ecosystem: Environmental > Terrestrial > Soil > Agricultural land | place: USA: Utah...
ATATTAAAGCTATTATGTATAAATCACTACTATTCATTATCCTTTGCTTTATTCCTTTTATTGGATATCCTCAAAAAACCATTACTCCTTTAGCGTACAAATACAAGGCGATCAAGGCATTAGAACCAACGAAGCCGCAAAAAAGCAATGTAATTAGAGATACCGCAGAAAATAACATATTTGCTGATGTTTTATCGTACAATAATAGAAAAATCTCTGTTACATTGAATGACTCTATAAAAAATAAAAACACACTGACAAACAACAGGTTACATTTCAATCCGCTTCAAAAACGAAACCTCGAGGTCTCCTCCAAGTTCGGATCTCGAATTCACCCATTGACGTTTAAACATCATTTTCATAATGGCGTTGATATCAAGTGTTATTACGCTCCACTTTATGCTGTAATATCCGGACAGGTTACTGTCGGCGAAGATAAGCGAAGCGGGAAATACATTGTGATAGACAACCCCACTACTAATATTCGAGTGTCATATGCCCATTTGAGCAGAGTTCTGGTTGAAAATGGACAGTTTATAGAAGCTGGTAAAGGGATCGGAATTAGTGGGAATAGTGGTGGGTCAACTGGGCCGCATCTTCATTTCACCTTGCGTATAAATGGAAAATTTGTTAATCCGTTTCCATATATAATACACTAAGCTCTTTTTCTTCTCTCTTGATACTTTATCAGTATAATAATTAGACTAGATAACGTAGCTGTTAGCAGAACTCTAAAAATGAGAAAAAAAGTATCATCATCTTGATTTGTCATTAAACCGATAACCGAGCAGGCAACACCAAACCCAGCATACAATATGCCGGTTTTTAATAAGCGTAATGCCTGCTCCCTACTCATAACAAATCTATTCTTTCTTTGATCTTATTCAAATCTTCATTTATATTTTCCTGCATATAAGAGATAGAGTTTTTCAAATATTCCTTTGAATTAGCGTTATCTTTGATCATATATTCTATATCAAAAGGATCAACTAATATCATATGATGGTTATATCCTTTTTTCTTTAATAGATTAGTGAAATCAATAAAAAACTGAATGGTTCCTTTAGACCCTTTTTCGAATCTAGATACCATATTTTGTTGTGTATTCATTTCTTTGGCCAGCTCCTGTTGAGTCATTTTTAACAGATTCTCCCGGATATCTTTTACAGCCTTACTCAATTTATCGATTGTCATATGCTATCTACCTCTTACTTTTATTCAAAAATAACATTTTTTTAATATTAAAATTTATATTTTAATCAGTTTGCTCAATATAATATTCATCAAGTAGATCAGATATTTCGTTAAAAATCCGATTCCAATTCTTTTTCAGAACCGTTTGTTTTTGCTTTTCGGACTTGAATTTATAGTATGTTGGCAACTCAATATACTTACTTTTTTCTCTCTTTATAGCCTCGAGATCCAATTGTACTTTCCCTTTAAACATATTGGGTTTGAAGTCTCCGAATTCAGTATGTTTAGATGTAGATACTACAGCAACAACTTCACCCGCATTTAAGTTTGTTATTTTATTACTTGGAATAACACTATCAAGTCGTTCGTTCATCGAAACTGATGTTCTATCCCGATCAACAGACATGCCTTGTGTTACCTGTTTTACTTTACCGAACATGGGTTGTAGCCAATCCAACGATTCTCTTGATCGGACTGCCCCAGAAATAATAGATCCCATTACATTCTGAATTACTTTTGCTACTTTATCGCCGTAGTCCTTTATCAGTTGATTTAAATCCTGGAACCCGAGCACCACGCTTACTAAATTCGATCGTGCGGTTGATATTAATTCATTGATTTTATATAAATAAACCGTAGGTGCTTCGTCAAAAATGAATGAACATGGAATATTATGTTTTTGATTAACCTCTACTCGACATCTTGAAATTATAGATGCAAAAAACGCACTGTTGCTCTCAATGGTTGTAGGGTTGTTTGACAACACTAATATTGATGGGCAATCCGGATTTGAAACCTTAAAATCTACCTCGTCTCCAGAGAAAACCCAAAAAGACTCATAGGATGCTATTTTAGCTAAGTTTACTCTAACAGTAGCAATTTGTCCTTCGAGCTGTTCCAGAGCCTGATTCTCAAAAGCTGATTTATATGGCTCTACTATAACCTTTAATTGATCCTGTTGCAACAACGCAGAAAATATTTTTTCATAAGAATTTGAAGCCATTGCAATTACATGTGGCAATGTGCAATAACGTGTTCCATTCTCCCGGTCATGCTCTGCGAGAAAAAAAATCATTGCCGCTAAAAAGTTAATTGCCGAGTCGGCGAAAAACTTTCCTGATCCCACACTTTGACCTTCTGTTTTCGCCATTGCAGTTATTAAGGCCGCCGAGGTGTCCATGGCCTGGGCAAGCGTTTTGATATAACGAGGGGAAATGGGGTTGCATCGTCTTGATTTTTCAATATTATCAATGTTTACAACATCAAAACGATGCTTAGAAAGCGGGCCATCGTTTTGAGAATTAACTAAATAATGATAATATGCGATTTCCGCTAAATCAGGGAATTTATAGTCATACAACAACATACTATACCCCTTAGAAAGAACTTGTTTTATATATGGAATTATGATGGATTCTGTTTTACCACTCCCGGGAAGTCCCATTACGGCCATACCTCGAAATACATCAATATTCATAACGGCATCATGTACCTTTTTTTGATACAGGTATTTTAAGCGGACATGAAAAATATCATTATCATTAACCAGGTCTATATTCTGTTTAAATGCTTCTTCATTTTCGTTCCACACATCGTCCTTTAACTTCGTGCCCACTCGTTTAGAAAGGTTCGAGAGGGCAACGTGGATATTGACAGTACCAAAAAGATAGGTAATCGAATAAAAAGATACGTCTATGACAAAAGAGAATGGACGAAAAAAAAAGATTGCAAGAGAGGTGATAAAAAGCAATACACCAAGCACTAATGGCACTGTAAAATGCTTGTTCCAATCGTAATTAATGTTTTTACGACTCTTCGTAGCCAAAGAAACAAAAACTGTTAATCCCAATACCGTTAAATGGCTCCATCTAACATCACTTATAACTGGAAGTCTTGAAAACGCGTCATGTATTCTATTAAAAACGGCTATATGATCATAAGATTGGCTTAAGTAATTGTAATAAATATCCAAGCCAATGAATAAATAAATAAATATCTGAAAAAAACCAAAAATGTTTTTATGGTATTGATTTTCATTCATTATAAAGAGAATTTTAAACCTGTATTAATCGTTGGCAAAAACGATCGGCTGTATTTGTCCTGAAAGAAGTAGCCTATATGTTCAGTGAATATCCATTGTAGTTTTGGCGATATCCAAAAGCTCTGTTCAAAACCGATTTTGGGATAGAACACAAAACGATCATCGCCCGTATCGATACCAACATTCCCACCGATATGAAAATTGACAGCTGCATTCCGTGTGTTAGCAACAGCAAGTTTACCGTAAACGCCTCCTGTTAACAAATTCCGTTCAGAATGGAAGAAACCCTTTGTAAAGGCTTTAGCGCTCGAATAATTAATATGCTCAACGCTAAAGCCCCAATTAAACGATTTATAGGAAGCGCGCTCAATACGTAATGTTAATAGTTTTGAAGAGCTGATTAGTGAAGTTCCGGCCTCTACAGAAATAAAACCATATCCTTTAATATTAGATTGGCCAAATGAGTTGAATCCTATAAATACCAGCAATGTGAATAGCAATATCTTTTTCATACTTAATCGATGTAATCTGATTTTAAAACTTGATTATAGTCAATGCGCAATTCAGCCTTTCGTCCAGAGTACTCCTTTTCTGTACAGACTATCTCGAGCACCTTATCATTCGGATAAGTAAAACGATCAAAAAGATAAACGTTGCGCCATGATCCATTTCGTAGCTTAACAGCATCTATAGTGTAAAAGGAAAATAATGGCTTAATTTCAATTTCCTGAGTAACAGTTGCTTTATATTTCTTTTTATCTACTATGCGAAAAACAACATCCTTCAACTGATAGGTTAACTTTGTATTGTTTTTTAAAGTAACATCATAAAGAATATAATCTCCGAAAGTAAAAATGTTGTTAACAAAAAATTCTAACCCATACTGACGAGTTCCGATATTTTTAATGCGTCTTTTCTCTGACATAATTTTGAGCGCCAATCGCTGAAAATCCTGCTGCCCTACTTTATCCAATGTATTTAAAGAAACAGCTTCATCTGGCTGTAATTTGATAACATAATTCTCTTGACCTAAGCCAGACCTGTGCGTAGGTGAAACTTGAAATGTCTGAACAAAATCATCGGTTACCACGGTTACGGTAAACGGTTCGGTTGGATCGGGAATGGAATCGTTTATTTTCAAACGTAACACATTATCTGCAGGAAGGTCGCCATCAATTTCAGATTTAGAAATATCCACAAAAGATATTTTTTCCGGACTAATTATATGAACGGTTTGCCCAACCCGTACGCTATAGGTTTTAATATTATTTTTATTCACTACCGATTGTGAAAATCCTAGAATAGGCAGAAAAATCATTAATACATTTAGAAGTAATTTCATGATATTAGTTGTTTTTAGAATTGTCTATTAAATAAATGATGTAGTTATATTTGAGATTAACCTTATTACGCCCTATTAATTTACCAAGGCTTTGACCGGATGTCGAAAGCAATCTTCTTAATAAACTTTGCCCCATCTGTGCCATGTTATCTTCACCCTGACTCATTTGGAATGACCCTATGCCTCGAGTTGATTGAGTGCCTAATGTTTTTGTGAATTCTCTGAAATTAGATGATGGCACATAAAGTCCCATATAGCCATCATTATCGTAAACGGTTAACGACACCCGCAAAGGACGATTATTGTATACAATTTGCTCAACCATTAAATTAACTCTTGAGGTTTGGAAGCCTGAAATATATGCATACATATAGGATCCCTTTTTGATTAAATTGTCTCCAACATAAATATCAGACAGCAATTTTATGCGAACCCGATCACCGGCTATTGCATTCTGGTCATCATCTATTATCGCCATAATAGATTGCTCATTAGAAGCATTAGAACGTATTGTGTTGAATTTATCGCTAATTGAAGTCGCGTTGAGCACCTCTAATGGCTGTTCTGTTGGCACAAGGACGTCGTCGTTTGTTTCTTCAATATATTTATCGGGGTTTTGAAGGCTATCGACAATCTTCATTTGTTCTTTAAATATTCGCATATTTTCAGCGTAAGGATCAACATCAGAGTTTTCATCCCTTTCCAAATCAGCATACTGATTAGCCTGCTGTTGTGCACGTTTTATAATATCCTCAACAGAATCATATTCCGATGGTGCCCGCCCATTTTCTAATTGCCGCTGAGAATCCATTATCGTTTGTTGCACTCGGTCATTTTCAGCAATAATTTTATCATAGTCTTTCCTAATTTTATTTTCATTTTCAATCATTAGCGCACGCTCTTCGTCAGTATAGGCCGATACATATTCAAAGCCATCATCGGCAGAAGCATCTTCGGAAATATTAGCAAGCGCTGATAGTTCACGTTCATTTTTCATGCGACGTTGCATAACGTCAAATTTGCCCTCTAGATTATTGGTCGCAACCTGATCAGACACATCTGGTATATCGGTTGCAAGTCCCTCACGTTGCTCTGTCGAATCTTGTTGGTCAGCAACCTTTGCTGAACTAAATCCATTTAACATGTATATAAAAAACAGCAGGAAAGGCAGTATGATTAGGGGTAAAACATACTTAGGTTTCTTCAAGTCAATTTGACTTTTTCTTTTTGGTTTCGTACTCATACATCTAATTATTAGTCATGCTATCAATTTTTTTAAAATCTTCATCTATAGTAGGATCGACCTTTCGATATTGTTCGACGATCCTTAAAAAAAGCAAGGTATCTTCCCGAGTAGTAATGCCTTTTTCCATCAACATTTCTAGACTGTCTTTTAGCTTGCTAACTTTTCTGAACTCATCGAACATCAGGGTATTACCCCTGGGCATTTCCTGTTCAATCAACCCTATATTATCGCGATCATTATGATCTTCTCGCGCTGTTTGTTGCTCAATGGTGTCAACTTTTTCGTAGGTCAGCACCGTGTAAATCAGTACACCTAAAAAATTCACAAACAAAATGACCATCAACGCTATAACTGTTTTTCGAGGATGTAAATTCATCCATTCTTTTATTCTATCAAAAAGCATTTTTAGGCGTGTTTTTTAAATCTCTATTCTCAATAGTTTTCCAACGGATCAATTGTACTCCGTGCGGATTATTAGATGAACGCTGTACATCTTGTAAAAATCCTTCTGTAACCAAGCTTCTTATGACTGTATTTGATGGTCGATCAATTTTAACTTTACCATAATAAATCCAGCGTTTATTTTGTGGATTAAAAGCGATGGAATCTGTAGTGACCGTTTGTATAGTATTCGTTTGTACCAACCGAGAGTAAAAGGCCTTTTCTTTTAAAGTGTTAAATTGGGCAACGCCAGACTGATCTATCAAATAAATTGCTTTCTTCACCTGCCGATCTATAAATGCTTCATCCGGTGTTAGTGTAAAGAAGTAGTTATGAAAAAGGTCAATCGTAGATTTATATTCTTCCAATCGATTATCCTCGACATGCTTTTTTGTAGCTTCCAAAGGAACGTTATTGGATAAAACATAGATTTGATCCTGTGAATTTTTTACGATTCTATAAGCAAAAAAGAAAGTGATACCTACTATTATTAAGGATAGCAGAAAGGAACCTATAGATATAGTTGTAGCCAACTTAATCTTATCTTCGATATTTTTTAATAGCTTCATTTGGGTAAATATTTAAATTACGTATATACATAGCGCTAATATACAATAAATGTATAATAAGGCAAAAAAAATTATTTCCAGGGAGAACGTTTTATAACTTTTTTAACTCCGGTCGCAGCAGCTTGTGCGCCCTGTTTCGCCCCGGATGCTGCTCTATTAGCACCACTCATAGCGGTACCTGCCATAACACTTGCAAACGATCCTATACCACTACCAGCTTGAATAATCCAACTTGCCATTGTAGGGGTTGAAATTATTCCAGCGATACTTGTAATAATCGCAATAATTAAATAGCCCATGTAATCATCATAACGTTGAATTGCCTTCATAAACTGTTCATTCATTGGTAAATTAACAACATACATTAATCGATTAATTTCCTGACCAATACCATATTCAATTACTGCTAAACATAGGTTTAAAACAAGAAAAGCTATGGCACTATAAAATGTTGCCGCAATATATTTGGAAGTCCACTGAACCCAGGAGTCCCGAAATGGACCAGTAACGGAAAAAGCGAAAGCCAATGGTCCTAAACTTTTCAGTATATATAAAATGATCAATTGAATAAAGAAAATACAATAACACACGCCTTTGTAGCCAGCTATTGTTATTGTGGTAGTAAAATCGGTGAGCGCCATCGTCATTCGTGTAAACAACAAATTCTGATAAATAGTTACGTAGGAATCTAAATTAACCATCACATCATACGCCCCCCCAGAAAACCCATCTAGCACCTCTTCCGCCATATTATAGTCGGCCTTTTGTGAACCTCCATATAACGCTTTGAGTTCTTCTATATTAGAATTGACTTTATTCCACACGCTATCCATGAGTTGATCCTTTACCATCAATTCCTGCTCAACATCTTTTGCTCTAGCCACAAAGGTTTCTTTTTGAAGCCCCTCTAATGAGGCCGCCGGGATATCATATATTTCCGTAAGGAGTCCAAAATTGATTATAACCATTGAAAAAATAAAAGGTCTCAACAGTGTCATCACTTCTAAATTTCCTTCACCCGCAAGCATGGCGAATGATTTTACAGAAAAATATATCAATGTTAAAATAGCCGCAATTTGCCTTGCAATTGTCGGTATTTGGCCATCACCAATGGCATCTCGGATTCCCTCAATTAAATCCAGTAAGTTTTCATCCCAAAACGGATTAATAGGGTCTGCTGCTTGTAGTAGTATGCTCATAATTTAAAATCTAAATCGCCGTAAAATTTCTTGTGCTAATTCTTTATCATTTTCGTAGGTTTTTCGGTCGGGCAGTACAATTCCATCAACATTTAATTTCTTATCGTTAAATGCTATTGTCATTCGTCCTAAAATGTCTTTAGCACGTTTATTCTGCCTTTCAAACTTTCGCTTTACTTCTAGGTATGCATTAATTTTTTTACCACGATCCGAATAAGAATCATTAATAGCTTTAATATCGCTCATAGTAACTTCCGTAAATTCACTATATCCTTTATAAAAATCGGTTTCTACGAACGCAGAATAAATACGTGGATCTCTTTGATTGACTTTTAATAACAGGTTGGGGACTTCTTCAAACAACTCCTGAAAAACATCTTTAAAATAAGTCATATACGGCACATCCATTGCCCCTCCTGCTTTACTCGCGTACGTAGACAACTCCCCTTTCATCATCACCTCCAAAGAGTCTCTAACATGGCGCTCCGTTGCACGCTCCGACAATAAATGAGTCTCATATATATCACCTGGCCCAACGCCATCCCGGTAAGGCCGTTTATCAGATTTCCTATAATTATTATGTAAAATCCCCCAAAACAAATAACCTCCAACGTTTTTTGGATATACCGGTACACCTAATATTTTCTTCCAATCTGGTGTTGGCTCCCAAACATCCCAATGCTTATAAACCATTCGCCCCAACTGTGCTCTATTTGCCCGATCTTGTACAACCACTTGGCCATTGACTACAAAGTAGCTGAAGAACAGAACAATTAATGTCATTCTCTTTTTCATATTTACAGATTAAATTTTCTCATTATATCAGCTATTACTGCTTTATCCTGGTTTACCCATGTAAATATTGGTATCACTTCATTCACCGCTTTCTGAATCGTATATAATTTGAACTTCCGTAATATTGCTTCGGTAAAATTGTGTATGATTGTTATTTCGGTATAAATTGAATTGACTAACTGGCGGCGTGTAACTGGATCAATCAAATTTTCTTTATCAGATTTCAAAACCACATTGTTTAAAAAGTCTTGCAAATTCATCACTCGAGCAATCAAGTTTTTTTGAGTTTTATTTGCTAAAGGTAGTAGCATCGGGTTTTGTGCGGATTGACTAACTATTTCGGCAACGTTCGAAACAATTTTTGGAATTTTGAGTGTGGTATAATACAACGATTTCGAATCTAAAACCGCTCCGTTAACATTTACCAATGAGTTGTATGTAATGCGCTGAACTTCTTCAATTGCGATGCTATAAGATAAAACGTCACTACGATAATTACCGATTGCTTTAAGTGTGCTATGGCTTAGTGCATTTCTTGCTAAACGGTATGTTGCATTGTCAACGACCTCACCGATCAAGTCTGTATGCATCACATGAACTTGTGAAAACACTAACATTGGGAACGCGCAAAAAACAAAAAATATTAATCTCTTTTTCATTACCATTTCATGTTGCGTAAAATTTCATCTACCTTTCTTTTATCTCTTGATATATATTCTTCCAACTGGCTTTTCTTACTCCTATGGGCTAAACTTGCAGATTTTAAATAGCGATTACACGAATAGACTTCCCCTAGCATAACCCTAACGTCGGACCGCAATGCGAAATAAATTTTTTTCCGCTCGGAGATTTTCATTTTATTCAAATCAGTGTATGACGCAACCAATAATCCAATAAACTGATAAAGTTTTTGCCCACGTTTATATATCATTTGCTGTCGCCGAATTACAGTTTCTATTGCCCAAGGATTATCATAGGCCAATTGAACGGTTTCAGCTTGCACCTTTAACATTTCTTGAATTGTTAAAATCACGTCATATAAAACGCTAGCATCAGCCGCAATCTGAAACATGTTTAGTGTTTGCTTTTCCAACTTTCTATATAGGGTCGTGGTCTTTGTCTGAATATCTCTCCAAGCAACAGCCTGTGTTGTGGTGAACATTTGCTTATCTCTAAAGCTTTCATAATCTTTAATTGATCGCTTATTTTGATTAACCAAAATCTCCGTTACAGGCATATCCCATAAATTATTCTGGCCAAAACAAATATGCGCTCCAAAACACAGACAAATCACCATAAGCCACCGCCCAAAGGGCGCAAGTCTGCCCGATAGGGAGACAAGCCGCAAATGAGTGTTGGGTGTACCTTTCATATCTAAAAATTTATCTTGCCCAAGATTTCACGCACCAAAGCTTTATCTTGATTCACATATTGAGCAAATGGGTTTATTGCGTTTATGATACCTTGATGTATAACCCATTTAACTTTACGTCGAGCGTAGTAAAGCAAACCTTCAATAACAGTTAGATCACGCAAGACATTATTAAGAAGAGTAATCCTCTCTCCGGCATCCATTAAGACGTTATCATCGTTCATTTTTAATATGACACTTTGAATTTGGGCATACATTTCAGTAGCTTTTGTTACCGTTTTCTTTTGGATTTCAACAGCCCAAGCCAATGCCAGAGGGTTTTGTTTTCCTAATTCCAAAATCTCCTTCTGCATATCCAAAATATTGACAAGCTTCTCTCCTGCTCGATAAACTTGATAACCATTATGCACGTTTCGACTGACCGTTTTTAGGCCATTGTACATTTTATTGTGCCATTCATGAATGTACTGTGTTGTGGCAACTGTCGATGTCGTAACCCTATTGATTAAATCCTGCTTACTTTTCATCTCGTTAAATGAGTTCCGCTCGGATGCCGAAGCAGCAGTTACAGCAGCAGCATGCGCCACATCTATAGTGAGAGTTTGCGAATAAACAGAATGAAATGACAAGCAAAATAAAATCAACGTGTGGAATATTATTTTCATGCTAGCAAGTGTTTAGAAAGTTTTTGATTACAAAATTCTTTCATTGGTTTTCCTGACAAAAGAAACGCAGTTAGAAAAGAATCTATAGCCGTTTTAAAATCATGCGTCTGTCGATAGTATTCATATAGTTCACTTTCTGGGGTTCCAGAAGTGAACATGTTATTTATGTAGGGAATCAAACGCTGGAACGAAGTGGTTTGCTTATGTTGTAGTAAAGTGTCTATCAAAGCATCTAAAGCCGAACCGTAATCCCGATACTCGTTTAAAAAAATATGGAGTGCTTCTTTTTCTTTTTTATTGGTTGTATAAGTAAAGTATTCGTGTAGCGGGACCTCCACCCCATATACCTCACCCTTTTCACCGCGCTTTATATAAACCTCATTAAATGTGCCTCGATTTTCTTTATTATCTAACTTATGAATCGTAAATATTTTACGCTGCTCGACAACATCTAGGGTTAACACATCGGAAATTTCGGCGTAGCGTGATCGGAGTTTAGCTTGGTCTAACAGGATTATAGTATCCGAGTTATTTATTATACTACTCTTGATTATCGGATTGTCAAGAATATCAGAGACCTCTTGCGTAACTACAATCGCCTCGCCATCGTATTTTCTAATCGTTTTGTACAGGTACAGAATATAGTCGGCCATAATTGGTGAAGCAATTGCCTTCCAGGCTTCTTCTATGACTAATATTTTCTTTCTATTTTTTCTAAATCGCATTTTTTGCAGAAAAACCTGCATAATAATGAGTGTAGTAATAGGAAATAAGGTTTTATTGTTCTTGATATTGTCTATCTCGAATACAATGAATTTTTCTGTAAACAATGACCTCTCCATTTCAGCATTCAAAACTGTAGGATATTGTCCCGTGCGATAAAATTTTTTAAGGATAAACGCAAAATCACTAAGAGAAAATGTGATTTGTTCCGCTTTGACGATTTCGGGAATGCGTTGAAGCGAAAACTCATAAAACGAGTTAAACGAAAGCTCCGAAATGGTTTCTCTGTCCGTGGGCTGAAGGAAATACACATCATAATATTCCGTAATTATTTGTGTGAGCAAGCTATCCTCTACGGTCGATACTTCCCCCTCTGCGGTTTTCCAAATAACAGAAATTAATGTTTTAATAAAATCACGATGTTCTTCTGTATTTTCCTCTTGTGAAATGACAAACGGATTCATCGTTATAGGATGACTTTCAGTATAAGTAAAGTATACGCCATTAAAATAGTTACACAATCCCTCGTAACTATCCCCATTATCTACAAGCACAACATCAGCTCCAAGAGTACAACATTGTTTAACATATCTGTTTGTGAAAAATGACTTACCGGTTCCTGATGGTCCGAGTATAAATTTATTTCGGTTAGATATTCGCTTAGTAACAATTGGTAATTCCGATGTGTCGATTGCAATCGGAACGCCCTGCCTATCCATAAACCAAAGAACATAGTCACTATCCTCGGAGATTGGCAAACGTTCGTTAAACAAAAAACACAGGCCGGCTGGTCTGGAAGTTCTAAAAAAATTGTAATCAGATAATTCCGTTGCATTGCCAGGAATGGCAGAGCGCCATAACTCGTATTGATTTCTAGTTTTCTTACTTGGAGTAATTCCCATTGTAAAAAGATTGTTCTTTATCGAGTTGAAAACGCGATCTTTTTTTTCCTTATCGGTCAGAACGGTCAAATAATTGCAAGCATCAATTAAAAGTTCATTACTGTCAGCAACCTCAATTAAAACTTGATCGATATCATCTACTGAAAGCACATTCTCAGGATCCGGCATACTTTTATGACGCTTTTTCTTTGCTTCCAGCTCTGCCCTGATTTTCTGTTGGTTTGATAATTGAATAATCTGGCTATAAACAACAGTTTCAGCATCAATATCAAAAAGCCAATTAAAATTGTCTACCGGAAATTTATTTCCAATTTCAGGTTTATAACCGTGTGGAGTTACACTGCTAGGAATTTCTAAATCATCAATATCAAGCAACTGTACGTTGAAAATAGATTTGTCACCCAGTAAGATTTCAGTTTCACTAGCATAGAGATTGTCTAAAGAGTAGGCGCCTTCGGAAAAATCCATTGCTAAATAACGATTAAACACATCTTTAATCTTACTGGCATCAAGATATTGAACGTTAATTTTATTCATGTCCAGAAGATCAAAAACCTTCTGAACATTTAAGAAAAATGCCTGTTCAGCCTTTGGATCGTATACTGTCATTCGGCCTTTAGGGCCTTTTTTTGTGATCGTTAAATAGGTGGTTACATTCTTAAAAACACGGCCCTCGTATTCTTCAAAAAATTTTTTTTCTAAATAATCTGTAGAAGCATTGAGATGACGTTCTGGTGCATGCCAAGTAGCCCGTGTGATGATGTCTGTCTTTTGAAAAACATACCCCTCACCAAGGGACTTTATAATTTGAGCGTAGGTCTCATGCGCTTCATAGTAGGAAGCCGAATCGCCACTATATTGGATAATAGGATTTTCAATCTGAAAAATAACAGAACTATCTCCCATTGCCGTATAAACAATAGTGATACCGTTTGAATAGGTGTTCGTTCCAATAAAAGGCTCTTCGAATATGTGTTTAGATTTACTCATGATGTTTTCGTTTTAGATTATGTTTAGGCTTTATAAGTATTGTTCCGATAACCTGTTTTTTATTATGTAGACCAACAGTGTTTTGTTGATTAAGGGTATAGAGTATTCCCAAAGCTCCAATTCCTAAAAACGTTATGATACCAACCACGTTACTTATTAAAGCAGCAAATGTACCCCCGAGAACCATCGACGCTATAAACGAACCGCCTGCCCAATAAATATATTTGCCTTTGAACAATTTAAATACGACAGGCCGTTGCAAACCCTTGTACATATTGTAATATTGAATATCGTCCTCTCTCATAGCATAAAGTTTAACAGATAAGGCTTAGTTCAACTAACTAAGCCTTAACTATAATAGAGTAGCTAAATGATATTAAGCAATTCCATAAAGTGCTTTCAACACTGCACCAACAGCTAATAGGAAAATCGAAGCACCCAACCAACCGATTAGATGTTTTTGAACATCTTGATCGCCATTTTGCCATTTGATATAAACACGGATCGCCCCAGCTAATCCTACCACGCCCCCAATAATTAAGATTAGATTAGATACCGAGTCAAAAGTGCCTGTTAAGCTACTTGAGGCCATTTCGATACCAGCATTCACATCGCCCTGGGCGAATACAGAGGTTGCAACAGTTGAAAGCACTACCGCGAGCACGCTTTTAGTCAGATTTGTTGTCGATTTTGAAATTTGATTTTTCATCTTTGATTTAAATTAAAAAGTATATAAAAGTTAAAATTATCCCCAAATAAGTGACGCTAACGAGTACGCCATTAGGCACAGCATCGCACCTCCTAACCAACGAATGATATCGACGTCAATATTAAATCCATTGTCGTCCATCCATTTTTTATAGATGCGCAATAGTCCTACGAAAGCGAAGATTGCCCCAGCGCCTAAAAAGATCATCTTAAGATTTGAAAAAACACTTTGTGCGTCCATAATTAAAAGATTGCGTTGATGGCAAATTTTCCAATCAAAAAAAACATCGTTCCAAACATCCACATTGCGACATCATATGTGACGATATTTTCTTTCATTTGCCATCTGTTATATATTTTGATCGCAGTGACAAGACCCAATATCGCGGCTAACGTAGTGCATAATGCTTCGGTAGCATATTTAGCAAGCGTAACATCTTCCCGTATACCTTCCCATCCGACGTTAGCTATTACGAATAGAAAAAACCTAATCATATAAAGGGTAATTCTCGACTGTCAGATTTGCAATTATGTTTATATTTTCAAGCTCTTCCCCGTGCTCATTAACATATACTAATCCGAATTCGTGTAATGGATCGTGGGTTGATGATGGTTGTTCGTTCATGGTAGATAGGTTTTCTGATGAAATTAATAGTGAAATATCGATGGTAGTAGTATCAAATGTTAAAACTTCGGTCGCATCTTCATCCGGCGCTGCTTGACTTTCGGTGATAGTTTTTTTTTTTCGATATCTTCATCTGGCGTAATAAAGGTATCGTCATGATTCAAAGATTGAGGATCGTCCGCAGATGCGATTTCATCATCTATTATCTCTTGCGGAACTGACGTCGGTTTGAAATCCATCAAAACTGCATCCGTAGCCTGCACATCACTTCGGTTTTTTGAAAGGTCTAACAGTATTATTAATATATAATACAATACATATAGTGCTATTATTATTAATAGGTAATTCATATTATGTATATTTTTATTTAAAAACACGTAGAATGAATAAATATTTATTCAAATATATACATTTTATGTATAAACAAAGGAAAAATTAAAAAAAA
>Ga0079224_100006787_pt1 | contig 15256 bp, 7 predicted proteins | sample Stecom2015_FD_80414 | JGI IMG/M metagenome (GOLD analysis project Ga0079224, IMG submission 80414) | Agricultural soil microbial communities from Utah to study Nitrogen management - Steer compost 2015 | ecosystem: Environmental > Terrestrial > Soil > Agricultural land | place: USA: Utah...
GGCCGGCTACAAACTGCTTCGGAAAAAGTTGGGCTTCCGCTACGTGATGGACGTGATACCCCTGGATGCTACGTTGGTGAAAGGCTCGCACGGTGCGGTCGACATTCCAACGGAATATTACCCGTTGCTGATTAGCAAGAATGGACAATATGATAAGGAATTAGAAGCCATTTTGATAAGGGATATTATATTGGGTAGCCTTAAAATGAGTAACTGACGTAGCATCCGTCCCTGTGACATGTCAGGGACTATTTAGGGCTGTGTTCAGAGCACGTTCGACTGACAATCGGCTGCTCTTCGACTACCTGCCGAAGCGTAGCCGATCCTTTCCCGAACCCTTCTCGAAGGATTATCGAAGCATAGTCGAATCCGACTCGAACAACTGTTGAAGAAGTGACATCGATTGGCACAGATTGATGCCAAATACTGCCGATCACTGTCAAAAGTTTTGATTGGCCGTCGTTCACGTATGCGATTCCCGAATAAACTTCGGCGACATATCAAATATCTTCGGAATTGGCGCGAAAAGCAAGAAGGCGAATTAGATTCGGTATCGTAGCCGATTTCGGCAACGGTTTGGGTAGTCGTTTTCAATAAATAGTTGCCAGTCGAATGAGTCAACAGGCTCCTTTACATCGAGTAACAAAATTAATTTTGCAGCCGTAAACATGCGATAGGAACATTTCTACCGGAAATTTGAACCAATTTTACCGATGGGATCAACCCCTTCGCGGATATCTTTGTTTGGGGTTATTCGGGGAGTTGGTAGATGCGTACGTTGTCAATCGACTGGCGCGAGTACGTAGAACGGAAACCGAAATATCCCTTGGTCAATGGATGCGGGTCGGTATGCGAAAAAAGCAAGTGGCCATCCACCGAAAATGTGGTGACCCCATCGATGACTTCGGTACGGATACGATAGGTATGGTTGGCTTCCAGCCGCCGTGTATGTTCGTAGAGCAACGGTTTTGTCCCGTCACCTTCGTATTTCCGGAAACGGGTGGTGGTGTTGGTGTTTCCGCCCATGCCCACGTAGTATAACGATAATGGATTGTACGTTTCAAATACACCCGATCGGGAAAACAGGTTGTCGGCCATCGGATCGGTGGCCATCCAAAACTGGTTCAGGTCGGATAGCCGGTCATTCGCGCCCGAGTCTACCACGATCGTCCGCTCGTACTCAATGGCGACATTCCCTTCCAAAAGGTGGTTTAGCCATACGGTCACTCCACCGTACGTGTCTAACCAAAGTTTACCATCCGCTACATACACCGCCGAGTTGGGTTCGGGTGCAATCTCTGCAATCCACACATTACTGTCCAACCCGTTTTCAAAGGTTTCCTCGACTAACAATTCTGCGCTTGTCGAATCCCCAGGGCGGGGCTGGCACGCAGTCAATGTGGCACTTATCAAAGCCGGAATAAAAAGGACATTCATCACCTTCATGATACGAAAGTAACAAACATACACAGAAGCCATAATGAATCATCGAAAAAGAGCAAGTAACCAGCAGTCGAGAAGAGCGTTTATAAAACAATCGGCAGTATTGGCATCGGCCATGCCGCTGGCCGGCTCGGTGCCCTTTACTGGGTTTGGCCCGATCGAGCAAAAACAAACCCTTGTCAAGCTGCATGTGTTGGGTACACAAACCCCCAAAATGAAACGGGGAATAACGTGGGGCGTTCCCTGGGCCAAAGGGGCGTTTAAGGATTCAGACACACTCACCCTGATTACTCCAGGCGATGGCGCGATAATCGCCCAGCACTGGGTAACTGCACGTTGGCCTGACGGGTCCGTGAAATGGTCGGCGCATGCGGCGGCTTTGGATGGGGAAGAGGCCCCAGCCTCCCTCACCTTACGTCGGGGCACTTCACTAACCCGTGCAACGGGCGGGTCGATTGCCGCAGCGGAGGATGATGATGCCATTCGGGTCGACACGGGTTCCATGCAGTGCGTGTTCTCCAAAAAGGGAAGCACGCTTATCCAATCCATCCGCCAGGGCACCCGCGCCACGGCCACCGATGGCCGATTGGTGCTCCAATGGCAAAACCTGCCGGAACCTGTCGGCGGCGAGCCGCTATGGAGCGATAGCCTCCAAAGCGAAATCCGTGAGGCGGTAGTGGAACACGCCGGCCCCGTCCGGGTGGTTATCAAAACGTCGGGCACACACCGTTCGGCTACCACCGGGCGCGATCTGCTGCCTTTTACCGTACGGTTCTACTGCTACCTCAACACCGCCTCCATCCGCATGGTCCATACGTTGGTCTATGATGCCGACGAGTACCGCGACTTTATCCGTGGGATAGGAGTGCGGTTCACCGTACCTATGACGGATTCCCTTTATAACCGCCACGTCCGGTTCTGCGGCGACAATGGCGGCGTATTCGGCGAAGCCGTAAAAGGGTTGACCGGCCTGCGGCGCGATCCCGGGAAGGACGTGCGCGACGCACAGGTTGCAGGGGCAGCAACGCCGCCCGTGTCGGCGTTCAGCCCGGCTGTCGCCAAAGGGTTGCCGTATATCCCCGCCTTCGGCGACTATTCGCTTACCCAATCCACACCTGATGGCTTTGAAATCCGTAAGCGGACAGCCCCCGGCCATGGGTGGCTCGCTTCGGCACACGGCCGGCGTGCGGCCGGGTCGGGGTATGTAGGTGGTGCGAGTGGTGGGCTCGTCTTCGGCATCCGCAATTTCTGGCAAAGCTTCCCTACGCAGATCGATATTCGCCACGCCCATACCGACGCAGCCCAGCTCACCCTCTGGTTATGGGCGCCGGATGCACCTCCAATGGATCTCCGGTTCTACCACGACGGTATGGGCCAAGATACCTACGAAAAGCAACTGGATGGCTTGGATATCACCTACGAGGATTACGAACCCGGCTTCGGAACACCCCATGGGATAGCCCGTACCAGCGAGCTCGAAATCTGGGCGGTAGCGGGTACACCCACCCACAGCGACTTGGCCACCATGGCCACCCAAATCCAAGACCCGCCGTTGCTGGTTTGCGACCCGATTCACTACCAGGAAACGGGTGTGTTTGGTGGGGCATTTACGGTAGGTGCCCCGCGAAACACGGCCGAGCAAGCCATCGAAGCGCAGCTGGCTTTTTATATCGACCATTATAAAAAGCAGATCGAACAACACCGCTGGTACGGGTTCTGGAACTTTGGCGACGTGATGCATGCTTATGACCACGACCGCCACGTATGGCGGTATGATGTGGGAGGGTATGCTTGGGACAACTCCGAGTTATCGACAGACCTTTGGTTATGGTACTATTTCCTACGCTCCGGCCGCCATGATGTGTTTCGTATGGCCGAAGCCATGACGCGCCACACCGGCGAAGTGGATGTGCACCATATGGGTCGCTTTGCCCCCTTGGGCTCCCGACACAACGTGATGCATTGGGGGTGCAGCGCCAAGCAACTGCGCATCAGTACAGTCATCAACCGACGTTTCCTCTACTACCTCACGGCCGACGAGCGCATCGGTGACCTCATGCGCGAGCAGATCGAAGCTGCCCATACGCTGAAGCAAATCGTGCCCGGCCGCAAGGTAGGCCAAATCGCCGCCAAAGATGATGAAAAAGTGAGCATGTCGTTCGGTACTGACTGGGGTGCGTTGGCGTCAGCTTGGTTCACGGAGTGGGAGCGTACCGGCGACGAACGGATGAAACAGCGCCTGGTGAACAGTATGGAGAGTATCGGTAATCAGCCCCGTGGCTTTCTTACCGGTTCGGCCAACATGGACCTGGAAAGCGGTACCTTCGAACGGGTAGACCAAAACAACATCCGGGTATCTCACCTCAGTGCGGCATTCGGCCTGGCGGAGATCTGTGCCGAGCTCATCGGCTCCCTGGATGTGCCGGTATTTACGAAGGCATGGTTGCAGTATTGCGAGGCATTTAACTCCGACGCTGCTTGGCAGGAAAAACACCTCGGCCAAACCTTCCGTGAACCGAACTTGGGTCAGGGGCACAGCAGGCTCACCGCCTATGCCGGTTGGTCTTTGAAAGACCGTGCGCTGCAGGAGCGGGCGTGGGAAGAGTTTTACGGCGGCGCTGCGGGCATGAAACTCGGTATACCACCGGTAACCCATCTTACCCCGCCAGAAGTGCTCAGCGAACGGGATGAAGCGTCAGTGTCTACGAATGCCGTGGCACAGTGGAGCCTAGCTGCTATGCAGTGCCTGGCGTATGCAGGCGATACAATAGACAGTAAAAGCATCCGGTAACGATTGCGTAATATAATCAACGTGTTAAATTTGAATGCGGGAGAATAGCTTTCTTTTTGTTTAGGTATAAACTTCCAAAAATTGTAGAATCTAAAATGATGAATCGTACTTGTTTTTTAATCGTGTCCATTGTAACATGTTCGGCGGTGGCGCTATTGCTTTCCTGTACCAACCCGGAGACCACCGGAACGGACGAAGTAACCACTGACGTGAACACACCACTCCACCTGCTGAAGCCTGATTATCCGGTGCGCTACGGCGAAACAACGCCCGAAGAGGTCAAGGAGGTGATAGACCGCGTGCACGCGTACTTGGATGGGGCCACACCTGCCGCATTGGCCGACAAAAACAACCAGCAACCCGTGGATGACTTGTCGGCGATCGACACCAACACCATTTTCAAGCAAGGTGATTTCCGGCTGATCAGCTACGAGTGGGGCGTCACCTATGGCGCCATGCTGTTGGCTACCGACGCAACGGGCGATAACCGGTACGCGCAATACACCAAAGACCGTCTGGACTTCATCGCCCAAGTGGTTTCGGCATACCAGGCGTCGCCTGAAGCCGCCGGGAGGCGGCGCTCGCCGGTCCATTCAGTGACCGATCCAGGTGCGTTGGACGATGCCGGCGCGATGTGCGCAGCGATGATTAAAGCGTCCCAGACAGGCGTGTTATCGCAAGATGTACGCCCCATCATCGATAATTACATCGATTATATCCTTAACGATGAGTTTCGCTTAGCAGACGGCACCCTGGCTCGCAATAGGCCATTGCCTAACACGCTTTGGCTAGACGATCTGTATATGAGCCTACCTGCGCTCGCACAAATGGGAAAACTCACTGGCGAAGACCGCTACTTCGGCGAAGCTATCCGGCAGATCTGGTTGTTTGCCGACCGCATGTTCGTGCCCGAAAAGGGCCTGTATATGCATGGCTGGGTGCAGGATATGGAACCCCATCCGCACTTCCATTGGGCGCGGGCTAATGGATGGGCATTATTAACCAAACTCGAGTTGTTGGCGGCCTTGCCCGACGCACACTCCGCCCGCGAAAAACTACTTGCTCAATTCCGCGCACATGTGCAAGGACTGGTCCGCCTGCAAGATGGAACCGGCTTCTGGCATCAATTACTGGATCACAACGATACGTATCTGGAAACCTCGGCAACGGCCATTTACGCCTACTGCATCGCCCATGGCATTAACAATGGTTGGCTAGATGCGCAGGCTTACGGACCAGTGGCGCTGTTGGCCTGGAATGCGGTAGCGACGAAAGTCAATGAGACAGGGCAAGTGGAAGGCACGTGCGTAGGTACGGGGATGGGCTTCGATCCGGCATTTTACTACCATCGGCCAGTCAATAAATTCGCTGCCCACGGTTACGGCCCAGTCATGCTCGCCGGCGCAGAGATGTACCGGTTGCTCCAGCAAACCGAATACGAAATCAATGATAGTGCAGTAATGTTTTTAGATTAACAACAGGCAAAATACCATGAAAATAATTCAGCTCACAGCAGTAGTAGCCATGAGTGGTTTGGCGTGCTCTTGTGGACAGGGAACGCGACAGGGGTGGACTGTCACGCTTACCAACACCACACAAACCGACTTAACGCAAAAAGCCGTCACAATCAAACGCGCGGATTTTAACAAACAGCAGGATTTCTACCCGTTGCTGCTTGATGCGCAGGGCGATACCATTCCGTCGCAGGTAGATGACGTCTCAGCTGACGGTATATGGGACGAATTGTTTTTCTTGGTCGATTTACCGGCATCAGGCGAAGCGGAACTGACGATAAAACCAATTAATGATCGCGTGGATTACGCGCCACAAACGGCCACCCGTTTCGGCAAACGTGATGGAGCGACCGATCCGGTAGAACCGAGGAGGGTCGATACCCTTTATGCCAATCAACTACCCCTCAGTATCGGCTATCAGCCGTATCAAACCGATGGACCTTCTTGGGAGAATGATAAGGTCGGCTTCCGGCATTACCTCGACGGTCGTAACGCGAAAGATGTTTTCGGAAAGAAGGTATCGTATATTAGTCCTGCGGATGTCGGTATCAACGCGCAGGGCGCCATAGAAGACAATTATCACGTGATGTTGGATTGGGGACGTGACATTTTGCCGGTGGGTGGCTCCGTGGGAATCGGTGGGATTGCCCTGGCCCATGGCAACGAGGTGTACCGATTGGGGGTTACGGTCACAGACGCCACCAATAATGTAGATACGACCATTTTTAGGGTGGTGCGTGAGGGCCCGCTACGGTCGAAACTAAATATCCGGTATCGCCATTGGAAAGCCGGCGAAAACTGGTACAATGTCGACGAACAGCCGGCGATATGGCCAGGCATGTTTGGCTACCAAAATACCGTTAGCCTGGAAGGGCTCCAGGCACAAGATACGTTATTAATAGGACTGGTGAATATATTTTCAAGCCAACCACCACAGGAAATCAACATTGATGATAAATGGGTGGTGCTTTATACGCACGATCGACAAACCTATGAGCAAGAATGGTGGCTCGGGTTGGGCCTCATCCTACCCTATGACAGCTACCGCGGTTACAGGGACGCACCGAATTCGGGTTCGCTGACCAATAGTTATTTAGCAAAACTATCGGTCGCAGACAACCAACCGACCAGCTATTACGCCGTTGCCGGTTGGGAATTGTCAGATGAGGGATTCCGGGACCGCGACTACTTCGAAAACTATGTGGTTGATTTAGCGCGGCAGTTAGCTGCTGAAGTGCACGTCAATATCATAGCGAGCGATAATTAAACACCACCAATACTTTGCCATTTCGATACGCCCTCCTGATGTTGCTTTTCGCAAATGTTAGCAACGGAAGCCCGCTTACGCCCAATGCGAACAAGCCTTGCAATATCCAGGTTTTGGTTCACGAACCTGGGAACGGGTTAAATGAAAAATCAGGGAAACCACCATGGTACGGTTGCCCCGAGTATTTATATGCGTTTTTAACTTTGTCAATGATCAGTAGTGCTCTCCTGCGCATGCTGTTTACTATACTCGGACGGCGAGCTATTGAATTTCGCTTTGAAACACTTCCGAAAATAATCCGGGTCGGAGAAACCCGTCATATAAGCGATTTCGTTGATGTTGAATTTTTTCTCAAGCAGCAATTGTCTCGCTCTTTTGAGTCTGATTTCCTTAATGATATCACCAACACTGAAGCCCGTCAATGCTTTCATTTTTCGATACAATTGCGTACGGCTTAATCCGATTTCATCACAGATATCATCCACACTCAATCCAGGCTCCGGCAATTGTTTCTCGATATACATCATTACCCGTTTGAGCAGCTGCTCATCGGGCGATACCGCATTCAGCTTGGATGGTTCAATAGTCACTTCGCTTTTGAACTTCTCCCGCAATTGGGATCGGGTGTTTAGTAGATTCGCAACCTTCAGCGAAAGAAGCTTCAAGTTAAAGGGCTTGATGATGTAATCATCTGCTCCGGTTTTGATGCCTTCGATTTCATATTCGATCAGTGTGCGTGCGGTGAGTAGGACCAGGGGGATATGGCTCGTGACGATATCGCCTTTTAATTTTTTGCATAAGGTGAAACCATCCATTTCGGGCATCATCACATCGCTCACGATCAAATCGGGCGTGTGTTTTACAGCCAGGGCGAGCCCTTCCGTGCCATTGCAGGCTTCGACGACATGGTATCGGTTGGCGAAATAGTCGCTGAGGTATTTCCGCATGCCGTGGTTGTCTTCTACCAAAAGCACCGTATAGCGCTTGGGTGGATTTAAAACCACGCTGTCTGGCTCAGCTGGGTTTTCTTCAACCAAAGGCATTTCACCCGTCGAAATGGAGGTGTTCAGTTCAGCCGGGAGGATAGCCGATGGGGTCAGCGGGGCATCGGTGACGGTAATTAACGGAATCCGAACTGAAAATACCGTATGGTTTTCGTCGATCTGTTCAATTTTACTGCACGCGGTAATAATTCCACCGTGGAGTTCAACCAACGACTTACTGTAAGCCAACCCGAGGCCGGTTCCCCCAGCGTAACTCAGTTTACCCTGTCGGAAAGGCTCGAAGATGTGCGGCAAATCTTCCGTGGCGATGCCCGCCCCGTTATCGGCCACGTCGATAACGAGCCATGACGTTTCGCCCATTTCGGTGCGTACGCGTACTTCAACATGCCCGCCATCGCCCGTGAACTTGAACGCGTTTGCCAAGAGGTTATAAAGCACTTTTTCCAGTTTATCGGGGTCAAAATAATTATATACCTGTGGCGTTTCTGCCGTCGTGGTCAGCGTGATATTCCCTAGATGGGCCATGTGTTGGAAGGAGTCCGTGATTTCGTGAACAAAACCCGTTATATCCCGCCACTCGGGTGTGAGCTTTTCATTGCCCGTTTCAAACCTGCGGATATCCAATAGCTGGTTGATGAGTTTGTACAGTCGGTCGCCATTGGCTTTCATCGTCCGCAACTGGTTTTTCATGGCTCCGTTCGTTCCGCTTAATGCCATCAATTGCTGGATAGGTGCTAGAATCAATGTCAGTGGCGTTTTGATTTCGTGAGAGATATTGGTAAAGAATTGAACCTTGCTTTCGTGGTGCTGCCGTTCCTTTTCATGTAGGATGGTTTCGTAGGCCAACTTACTATTTAACCGGGCGTAACGCACCACGTAATAATAGAAGGCATAGAGCAAACTGACGAAGAAGATGGAATAAATGGCATAGGCCCAAGTGCTTGCCCAGAATGCGGGAGCAACCGACAAACGCAATGTCTTAGGTCTTTCGTTCCAAACCCCGTCGCTGTTGGAGGCTTTCACTTTGAACACATAATCGCCGGGTGCCAGGTTGGAATAGGTGGCCACGCGATGCGACGCATCGGTGTAGACCCAACCCTCATCAAAACCTTCGAGCATATACGCATACCTGTTACGTGCAGGATTCGCATAGTGCAGTGCGGCGAATTCGATGGCGATGCTCTTGTCCTTGTATGTCAAATTCAGTGCGTTGGTGAGGTATAGGGGCTTTTCGAGTAATACACGGCCGTTGATTTCCCGATTTAGCGTAATCGGCTTATTCAGCACCTGGAGTTGGGTGAGCACCACCTGGGGCGGTGTACGGTCACAACGGATACTGTCGGGGTGGAAGGTGGTATAGCCATTATTACCACCAAAATAGAGCCTGTTGGTGGTACGGCTTTTATAAACCGCGCCTTCCTGAAATTCGTTGCTTTGCAGACCGTCTTGTTGGGAGTAATTCCGTATGGCCAATGTGCTACGGTCGATTTGTGACAGGCCCCTTTTGTGACTTACCCAGAGTACGCCACTGTCATCCTCCACAATACCGGCAATCATGCCATTCGCCAGGCCATTTGGAGACGTTGCGAAATGGGTGAACGATTTGCTGGAAGGAGCATAACGGTCAAGCCCGTTTCCCGTACCTACCCATATGATGCCATCTCGATCTTCATAAAGCGCATAAATACGGTTGTCACTGACCGTATGCAGCGAATGGTGATTATGTTCGAAATGGTGGATAAGCGATAGTTTGCCGGGTCCGGTTTCGCGAAGCACACAGACACCTCCGCCTTCGGTTCCCACCCATATATTGCCCTTTTTATCCTGCATGATGACCCACGTATGTCGGTGAGATAGCGTTTCTTCCGGACCGAAATGGTGCATACTGTCCGCCTGTCTATCATATTTGTAGATTCCTTCCCATGTAGCGAACCACATGTCGCCGTTGCGGTCTTGCATCATTCCATATACGGGAATGTGCACCGGGTCGAGCACATCATCACCCATATCGAAGTGCCGTATATGGTCAGTTTTCGGATCGTAGCGGTCAATTCCCTTTTTTGTTCCAATCCACATATAACCAGCTGAATCGCAGAAAAGTGATTTGATTTGGTCGTGGCTTATCGAATTTTTATGGGGATTGTGGCGAAGATGACGGTATTTTCCATCTCTACCGGCAATGGAAATACCTTTATCGCGCGTGCCGATCCAGAAGTTCCCCTGTTTGTCTTCGCTGAGGGCGCGGACGTTGTTGTCGGTAATGGAATTCGGGTTGGAAGGGGAATGATCGTAGTACTGGAAAGGATTGGCCCTCAGGTTTGCTTTATTGATGCCGTTGCTATAGGTACCCAGCCAAAGTATATCCTGGTCGTCGAGATAGATATCACTCACATACGCATCATTTAACCCCCAGCGGCTCGTGGGGTTAGCCTTATAATGCTTTACCTCATTGGTGGGCATGAACGTCTCCATCAAGGTGTTGGTTCGGTCGTCTAAATCCCAACGATAATTTTGATGGGTGAACGAAACTGTAAGGTAATGGTTCCGCCGCGAAAGACGTTCTTGGAATTCGGGCGACAGCTCTTGCAAAGGTATCCGGTCAAAATCGTCGGTTTCGTAATTATACCGGCATGCAACCTGTTCGTCAAACGTAATCACCCAGATCTGGTCGTCGGCGTCTTTGATGATATTATGAATCCTACTGTTGATGATACTTTTCGGGTTATTAGGCTCATACTGGTAGACCCGCATTTGATAGCCATCGTATTTGCAGAGGCCAGACCAGGTGCCGAACCACATAAAGCCATACTTGTCTTTCGCGATACCATGTATGGTGTTTTGCGGCAATCCGTGCTCGGAGGTAATGTGGTCAAATCGAAGATTAAGAGATTGCCCGTTGCACCAGTGCGTCAATGAAATCAAAATACATAAAATGATGTGACGGTAATGCACGGCTGTGGATTTGATGATAATTGGGCTTCACTAAATTGGTACACGGTAAATGTCGTAAATGCGTTTCAGATTGGCAACCTGTACTGTCATGCAGCAGCTTCGGCGAAACTCGGAACATTTTTACTGGAAATCTGGACCGATTTTACAGGTGCGGTAAATTGCTTAACCCTAGTTTTGCTTCGTTATAAACCGACTGTGTTCTGGGCTAGCTTCTCGAAAAAAGCTATAGCGGATCGCAAGCAGGGGGATTAGTAAACCAAGTATATAAACAAATGAATACAATGAAAAATTGGATTGCTTCAATGAATTGGGCTAAACAGTGGTGTCTTATGCTGCTGTTAGCCATGGGCTCAATCACCTCATCGTTTGCCCAGGTAGGGCAGACATTTACCGTCTCAGGTCGTATTACCGATGCTGAATCTGGAACACCTATCGCGGGTGCAACCGTTACGGTCAAAGGACATGACCGTTCAACCCAGTCGGACGTGCAAGGTTCATATCGCATCCGTGTAAACCAAGGCGACGTATTAGTGTTTCAGTTCCTTGGCTACCAATCGACCGAGGAGGAAGCGATTACTTCCACGCTTGATGTCGCGCTCTCTTCATTAATGAGCCATTTGGATGAAGTTGTCGTAGTGGGTTACAATACGGTGAAGAAAGCGGACCTCACGGGGGCTGTGGCCAGTATCGGTGCGGAACAGGTGCGCCGTATGCCGGTTACGAATGCGCTCCAAGCCATGCAAGGTATGGTAGCGGGCGTCGACATCACCTCCAACGAGCGCCCCGGGCAGATGGGCAGTGTCCTCGTACGGGGTGTTCGCTCATTAAGTGCAGGCAATTCACCATTATATGTGGTGGATGGGATCCCATTGACTGCAGGTGGGATCGAGGCGCTGAATCCGTCCGATATCGAGTCTATCGACGTGCTGAAAGATGCATCGGCCACCGCCATATACGGGTCGCGTGGAGCGAACGGTGTGATCATGATATCGACCAAAAGAGGTGCGCAAGGCCGGTTGTCGCTCAATTACCAAGCGGTTACCACCATCGAAAATTTACAGGACCGCATGGAAATGATGAATGCAGCTGAATATGTGGAATTTAGACGGGATGCTTACCGCCGGTTGCCAGCCGATAACCCCAATCGATACCCAGACGAACCGACCGAGCAGGCAGACCAACGTATTTTTGGCAGCGACGCCATCGCGTGGGCCAATGTGGCCAAAGGATGGCAGAATGGTACGTGGGATGGAAGTTTGGTGCCGACAACCGACTGGACTGGCCTGGTGATGAAAACAGGTGTAACACATGATCATTCCATCAATGCGAGTGGTGGAACAGACAAGATGCAGGGATATGGTTCGTTTGGATACCTGAACCAAGGAGGCACCGTATTAGGGCAAGACTACCAACGTTATACCGGTAAATTCACGGTTGACGTTAATCCCGTACCGTGGTTCAAATTCGGCGGTAGCCTAGCGGCAACCTTCGGTGACCAGAATTACGGCTACCAAGGAAGTGGTTCGCAAGGTGCGGCCAACCTCTATTTTGCCGCGAACGGTATGCTGCCGTACGCGGTTCCCTTTGATGAGAATGGCAACCGTATCAACTTGCCGGGTGGTGACGTGAATATCCGGAACCCTATCGGCGATGATAAGTTTACCATCAATGAACGGCATGTGTTGCGGACTTTGGGTAATGTGTATGCCGAAGTGAACATCCTAGATGGGTTACGGTACCGGATGAACTTCGGCCCTGACTTTTACAATTTCCGGAATGGGAGGTGGATGGACGAACGAGCGGCCGAACGGGGTGCTGGCGAACCCGGATCGACGAATTATGCCCAACTTAACCAAACTTCACGGTTTTCCTGGACATTAGATAACCTGCTTTATTATGATAAAACCTTTGCCGAAAAGCATGAATTCGGGCTGACGCTATTGCAAAGTGCCTCGGCAAACCGCTCCGAATCTTCCTCGATGACAGCCACGGATCTACCCTGGGATAGCCAACTGTGGTACCAATTGAATTCGGTGAGCGAGTTGGACGGGTTTAACAGTGGGCTCTCCGAGTCGCAGTTACTCTCTTATATGACAAGGGTAAACTACGGATATGATAGCCGTTACCTGCTAACCGCTTCTGTCCGTTGGGATGGTGCATCGCAGCTTGCAGACGGAAACAAGTGGGATGTGTTTTCGTCCGCGGCTTTCGCCTGGCGGATGGATCAAGAGTCCTTTATGTCGGATGTCGATTGGATAAGCCAACTGAAGTGGCGGATAGGCTATGGCAGCACTGGCAACGCCGCGATCAGCCCGTACTTTACAAAAGGCGGCGTGCAAACTTTGTATTATACTTGGGGCAATTTGGTGGAGCCCGGTTACGTATCGTCTGATGCTTCGCTCGCGAACCCGGCGCCTATGGCCAATCTGGACCTGGGCTGGGAACGTACCTCCCAGTGGAATTTTGGCTTGGATTTCGGGTTCTTCCACGGACGGGTGAGCGGATCGCTGGATTTATATACGTCGCGTACGACAGATTTGCTTATGCAGATGTCAATTCCTTCTTTAACGGGTTATACGTCTACATGGGCAAATATCGGCGCAACGTCGAATAGAGGTATTGATCTTTCGTTGAATACCGTGAATATCGAAAAAGCGGACTTTACCTGGACATCAAATTTGAATTTCACTGCTAGCAATGACCGAATTGTCGAACTGGCAAATGGAAAAGTGGACGATGTCAACAATGGTTGGTTTATCGGTGAGCGGTTGTCCGTCTATTACGACTATGAGAAGGTAGGGATTTGGCAAAATACGCCGGAGGACCTCGCTGAAATCGAAAAATTCAACGCGAATGGACATGCGTTCAAACCAGGCGACGTGCGCGTGGCAGATTTGGATGGCGACTACCGGATTGATGCTAACTTTGACCGGCAGATCGTTGGCCATTCCACCCCGAAATGGACAGCTGGTTTCAATAATTCCTTGCGCTATAAGAATTGGGATTTGACCTTTTTCATATTTGGTCGGTTTGAATTTACGACACTCGCCGGCGGGGAATATTTGCAAGGCCGGTTTGCACAACGTAAACTGGATTATTGGCGGCCTGATAATCCCACCAATGCATATCCCGCCCCTAATTATGGGAACGCAGGTGGAGACCCCTACCGGACGGCAATGAATTACCAGGATGGGTCGTTTATCAAACTTCGCAATGTTTCTCTGGGATATACGCTGCCCATCTCTATAGCCAATCGGCTTAGGTTGCAAAACCTCAAAGTCTATGCGCAGGTGATGAATCCGGGGCTTCTTTATTCAAATGTGGATTGGATCGATCCGGATTTGGGTGGTTCTACGTTTAACCGTGGGTTTGTCATCGGACTGAATGTTGGCTTTTAATAAACAAAATCATGAAAATAATTAAGCAATCGTTTAAATATACCGCACTGATATATTGTGCTACAGTAATGCTATCATGCAAAAATTTTCTGCACGAAGATTTGATAACCGCGCGGAGCACGCAGGACTTTGAAACCCAAGAAGGGTTGGAGGGCCTGGTTACCGGAATGTACCAAAGCTTGAAGTTTCACTTCAATTATGAGTGGGCTTACGTAACGACCAATTATGGGGTTGATGAATTCAGTGTTGGGGGCGACCGCGGACAGCAGGTCTGGAATTCGTACGACGCAGGATTAAACTCCATGACGGGGTATGTCGCGTCGATATGGGACAATATGTACGGAAACATCAATACAGCGAACATCGTCATTAAAAACATTCCGCAATTTTATGGGGATGGTCCGAACAAGGATATTCGACATGGTGAAGGCTATTTTATGCGGGCCTTTGATTATTTCAAATTGGTTAAGCAGTTCGGTGGTGTACCCATAAAGCTGGAACCATCAACCACGGTGGAGTTGATGTTCACGCGCAATACCGCCCAAGAGGTGTATAATCAAATCATTGCAGATTTCACGCAAGCATATGAGTTGTTGCCCCCTACACCAGCACAACCCGGCCGAATCACAAAATGGGCGGCGGCTCATTTTCTCGCAAAGGCGTACTTGTTTCGTGCCAGCGAGCTGTATAGCGAATGGAACAGTGCTACCCGCGATGAAGATCTGGCCCAAGCGGTGCACTATGCCGATTTGGTGATCAATAGTGGCTACCATACGCTGGCAGATGACTTCCGAGACCTGTGGAACTTCACGGAAGTGGATGGCCCGAATGAAAGCCTTTCCGAAGTAATCCTTGCTGCACAGTTTTCGGATAACGTGGCCACACAA